>Ga0123354_10016631_pt1 | contig 11525 bp, 4 predicted proteins | sample TergutLab28metaG_2_FD_97872 | JGI IMG/M metagenome (GOLD analysis project Ga0123354, IMG submission 97872) | Labiotermes labralis P4 segment gut microbial communities from Petit-Saut dam, French Guiana - Lab288 P4 | ecosystem: Host-associated > Arthropoda: Insects > Digestive system > Gut ... | reverse complement strand
TTTATTAAAAAGGATTGTTTTCCCACCCGCCCCCAATAAAAAAACTCCGCTTACATGGATGGTTTTTCATTGAAAATAAAAACTTCATATTTTTCTCCAAACTTTTGAGAAATCCCCCCCCCCCCCCCCCAAGTTTCATTCATATCGGACAAGAATAACGGGTACCTTACACGAAGACCGGTATAATTTTGTGATAATATCTTGCTCAGTTTTTCTTACAAGGCAAAATATTTGAGACAAAACTTGTATAGAAATCCAAAACAAAAGTTTATCTTCAAAGTGTGAAGAGAGAGAAAACCAACAAGATGCACCAATGAGATGTTTATTATCAACTTCTGTCTCAACATGTTTCGGGCATCATTATGACCATCTTCAGGAGAACAAAGACCGTATGTTACTGCATATGGTGTGCTGCGCTGGTTCTGCTGGATGTGGTTGGTAGCGGTCGAACAGTAACCTTCACAGTGCTCGCACCCTACAACGCAGCGCCCCACAACCGCTACCAACCACATCCATTAGAACCAGCGCAGTACATCATACGCAGTAACGCAGGTCTTTGTTCTCCTGAAGATGGGCATAATGATGCCCGAAACATGTTGAGACAGAAGTTGATAATAAACATCTGATTGTTTCATCTTGTTGGTTTTCTCTCTCTTCACACTTTTCTCACGGTGCACGGTCACAGAAACCTAAAGAACCTAAAGGTTTATCTTCAGTAACTTTTTTCTTCCGAAAGTCATTCCTTTATGAGATAATATGGAAAAAATATGGTAGAGGCGTTCAGGCCACAGATGGCAGTACAAACGTTGAATACACATTTCACCCTGGATACCTAAGACTACAAACATGCAATCAGAATATGTAATACGTATTGCTTTTCCACTGCATCAGTGATTATGCGAATGCGACTCGGTGTTAAGTCATACAAATTTATTAAATTGAACCGTCTTTACACAACATACAAATAACAGTTGCAAATCTACAACTGGTTAATTAAGCGACATGTTTCGGCCTTGTTCGGCCATCATCAGGCTTACAAAAATGGTGTTATTAAATGTACCGATGTAAACCATGGGATCCCATCGGTATAGCGAACGAATGTACCTTAATTAACACCATATTTTGTAAACCTGTTGATGGGCGAACAAGGCCGAAACGTGTTGCTTAATTAACTAGTTGTAGATTTGCAACTGTACACAACGGGATGGAAAGAATCCAATTCAATATTCTGAATGAAGGCATAACGATGTGCTTGCAATTCAATTAACGTTACACAGTATATGTCAGCACAATATTTTTTATTCTTAAGCAAGGCTACATGTTTCGACTAAAAGTTAGTCATCTTCAGGCTCTTACAACATTTTCGTTACCAGATGATTTGCCCACTTTGGGATCCCATAGTGTTTACAATTGTGGAATACATCTAGTTAAAACTTTCTAAAAAGGTTTTGATTTTGTTGGTATAGTGTGTTATTTACATATTGTGTCTAAACATTAAAATATTAAAATTCTTCCTTAACAGTGCGTTAATGTTCACCGGGTATTCAGCTGTGAGTTCCGTTGTATTATGACTGATGTTGGGGTACTTCTATTTTTCCTGTTTGGTAAGGTTAGTTGTTTTTTCCACGGTTAAGGAAGAATTTTTAATATTCTAATGTTTAGACACAATATGTAAATAACACACTTTATAAACAAAATCTTTTTAGAAAGTTTTAACTAGATGTATTCCACAATTGTAAACACTATGGGATCCCAAAGTGGGCAAAGCATCTGGTAACGAAAATGTTGTAAGAACCTGAAGATAACTAACTTTTAGTCGAAACATGTAGCCTTGCTTAAGAATAAAAAAGACTGTGCTGACGTATACTGTGTAACGTTAATTGAATCCAATTCATGTTAAGTCATACATACATCTTCGGTGTTGTTGACATATTAGCACTCTCAGTAATTTCACATTACATCTGTACTGTATCCATCGACGTGACCAGCGACATTGTGACAATGAGCGGCTGAGACCAATGACATGACAAAACAGATTTGAAGTTTGTACAGCAGTTACCACACTTTGTTATTTGTGGTTAAGCATATTTCAATTTTAACCCTTCCTTACATCAGTTAACAGACGATGAATCATGCTGTTAGCAGGTTCTCCTGGAACGCGCTGATATAAAACAAACGTTTCAAAATTTTTTTGTATCTTCAATTGGGTTTTTATTGTAAGGAACAGATCCCTATCATAAATGATACCAGTAGCAGTAAAATCATAACAGATGGAAACGTCTTACGTACTAGCTAGAATTAATAAACTTCCAAATTAGTACAAATAACAACATTAGAGACACACAGACCTGACACCAGTTCCCCTGTTTAGCACGTGGATGCCAAAACTTGCAACCTAAGTCACCTGACGCAGTGCTGCTTAATGGTCTTCAGTGTATGACCTTCTCGACTCTATTTTCCTTTTCAAATCCCTTTATTGCTTTATATTGTATTTTGGTTTCTTTGGGCCCCTACGTTTTATTTCCATTTTAGTTGGAGTCTTATTCTATCAGGTTTTGTAGCTTCCAGAATGGAACTCATCCCTCTTGGCGGTTAGCTTTTGACAATATCCACTGGTCCATTCGGAAGATTTTACAATCTACATGCTTTTAGAGTCTACGTATACTTCAAACACACTCAAGCTAAAAACGTGACTTGCTGGGTTTAGCAAAGTGCAGTGTGTGGGAGGTAAATTTGCCAGTAAACTAACAGTTTGCATGATTGATTCTTCTTCTTTTTCTTCTTCCATTGGCACACAGCCCACTGTGGGCTTTGGCCTGTCGAACAATATCCTACCATTTTTTCTTATCTGCCACCAACTCTCTCCATCTTCTCACTCCCAGCACTTGAAGATCTCTTTCTACTTCCTCTTTCCATCTTTTCCTGGGTCTTCCTCTTCTTCTCGACCCTTCCAGTTCTTGAGTGAAGATCTTTTTGGACATCCTATCCTCCTCCATTCTCTCAAGGTGACCTAACCAGCTTATCCTTTGCCCTTTTATCCATTTTACTATATTTTTTCCTTTGCTCATCTCTTCTAGTTCTCGATTCGTCCGACTTTTCCATTCCCCGTTTTCATATTTAGGGCCATATATTTTTCAAAATATTTTCCTTTCAAAAATTAGCACAGCTTGTTCTTCTTTGTTCGTCAACGTCCATGCTTCCGCTCCATACGACACTACCGGTCTTATTAGTGTCTTATATAGTTTTAGAAGCTCTGGATAAAAGTCGACTCCTGAAGAGACTTATATATAAGTTATGATTGATGTTTGATGATTACCAAATATTAAATTTTTTTTTCAAATGCTTTTCTTTATTTATACTTTGCGATGTATTTTTTAGCATGCGCTCCAAATTAAACAGAGAGTGTAACACGCAAAGAAAGTGCACTTTATTTTGGTCACCAGTACTTTAATTGTTTAAGTTTGACATGTTGCGGCCTAATTGATTATTATCAAGGAAAGCACCTTATATACTATTGGAAGAGACTCAAGACATTACATTTTGGCATAACAGTAAAAACAATAAACCATTAAGAACATGTATCATCATCATCACTTATATTGTTACGATATGTCCATAGCCTCTTCCACGGTGATTTCTCCAGAGAGTGCAATTTTTTGCTCAATCTTAATGCAATAAATCCCATTTTTATATTGGCATATGTATAATATTGTCAAACACAAAAGCCTTGTAATAATATCATCAATAAATGCCGTACGCTTTAGTGCCTTTTGATGATCCTTAAGCACCGAAACATGTTGTATTTTTGGATGATATTATTAAAAGCGTGCTGTGTTTCACAACAATTTATATATATGCCAATATTATTTTAGAGCTTCCTCTTTCAACTTCATTATCTTCTCGTTTCCTTTAGGCCAGTGTTTCTCAACCGCCGGGCCCCAACCCGGTACCGGGCCCTGGCATCAATTATACCGGGCCGCGAGAGATTCTCCTGGAACTGATAACTAATTTAAATACAATTTTATATTTGTCAACATGTCACACCGTACACATAAGTGTAATAATACGCTTTATGATTATGCCATAATTAATTATTAATACTTATGTTAGTTTAATGTATGAACTTAAAAAATGGAAAGGTATTTACGAGTAAATTTGTTGGGAACGGGCCCTCGTCTTATGAAAGAAGACTTTACCGGGCCGCGGTCTCACAAAGGTTGACAAACACTGCTTTAGGCTATCCAATAACTGCTGACATCTTCTTCCTCATCTTCCCGTCCCCTCTGTTTTTATTCCTATCTCTCCTTTAATGACGTGTTTTAGAAAGCAGTTTATACGCAAGATTATATCCTTATGTGAACTAAATATGTCCATTGTTGCATAGTGTGATATTTAACGAGCATGTCTTTTGAATTTCGTTCCAATTATGAAAGGCGGATGGTTCTCATGCATAATGTTATTTTGATCTCAGATTGTCAGTGCCTCGACTATTGTGTACAAGGAGAAGTGCTGCAGTAGCTGCTGCGTACGACAGTACAGATTTGAGATAGGACCATGTCGAAAATAGATATATAATGTGATAAACGTTGTATTGTGTATGGGCTTCTCTTGACTCCCAGCCTTAAGAACAACCAGCTCTGCACCATCCTACTGCGCATGCGTCTGCTTTCTAGGCCGTAAATGACTCGGTGTATATGAGTAAACAGTCGTGTTTAAAATTGGGCTGCTTACTTCGTGCCTGTTTGGTGTTTGTCGGCGTCGACTGCGTATGAAACTGTGTGTGTATGTGTGGTGTGTGTGTTTGTGTGGTGTGTGGTGTGTGTGGGTGTGTGGTGTGTGTGTGTGTGTGTGGTGTGTTTGTGTGGTGTGTGGTGTGTGTGTGTGTGTGTGTGTGATATTTTCTCCAATCTTCATTTTTCTTCACGTACAGCCCCAGTACTGTTGCTTCTACTGTCCGCGTCTATAAATATTCTGTGCAAATAACTATATGATATACGACATCGCAGTCTAGTAAGAATGTCACTGGTTAACGTATGATGTCAAATGAATTTTTAATATTTGAATCTAGATCGAAATGACATTTTCCTGGCAAAGTCCTACATTAACTTGTCCCTGCAGAGCACATGTATCTAGAAGACCATGAGAAGAAGGGCAAGATACGGAACGCTTTCAGAATTGTAATTCTAAAATGTCCGCTTGGAGCAGCAAGATCATGGATGAACCCAAACAAGGCAGGTTGTAAGGATGTCAGTAAACGGACCTGTCTGAGAATTCTGAGCAGTGGTTGGCTCCAGTGTTAGCGTGTTGAACGTACTACTTTTACTACAACAGTACTACAACAGTACTACAATGAGGACACAAAAAAAGGGTCCGTGGAAGAAGTCGCTGCAAGAACCTGCAACAGCAGAGAAAGAAGCGTCAACTGTGTCTCTTCTCACCATCCATGGGACTTATTTGTGCAGCCTCATTATAATTATTTGAGTTCTGTAGTTATGACGTGGCTGTACCTCATGAGGTAGAAGCTCTATCTGTCCACAACTCTTAATTTTTCACTGCAGTAACTTTCATACCTCTGTTAGTTGTTGCATAAAAATAAATAAAATATCCCTCGCAATTAGTCACCGCGACATCAAACGACGGTCACAGGCTTAGGTGTGGGGAAAATGAACATAATAGCATGCAGTCTACCCTGATATTTTAATGGGGTTTGTTGGTTCGAACATCTATCGCCCGTGTCATGTCGGTGACCTGCTCTGGTACTCTGTGAGAGCCGAGCGCCTCATTCGGTAGAGTGCCCATGACCTGCTCTGGTACTCTGTGAGAGCTGAGCGCCTCAGTCGGTACAGTGCCCATGACCTGCTCTGGTACTCTGTGAGAGCTGAGCGCCTCATTCGGTACAGTGCCCATGACCTGCTCTGGTAATCTGTGAGAGCTGAGCGCCTCATTCGGTACAGTGCCCATGACCTGCCCTGGTACTCTGTGAGAGCCGAGCGCCTCATTCGGTAGGGTGCCCATGACCTGCTCTGGTACACTGTGAGAGCTGAGCGCCTCAGTCGGTACAGTGCCCATGACCTGCTCTGGTACTCTGTGAGAGCTGAGCGCCTCATTCGGTACAGTGCCCATGACCTACTCTGGTACTCTGTGAGAGCCGAGCGCCTCATTCGGTAGAGTGCCCATGACCTGCTCTGGTAATCTGTGAGAGCTGAGCGCCTCATTCGGTACAGTGCCCATGACCTGCTCTGGTACTCTGTGAGAGCTGAGCGCCTCATTCAGTACAGTGCCCATGACCTGCTCTGGTACTCTGTGAGAGCTGAGCGCCTCATTCGGTACAGTGCCCATGACCTGCTCTGGTACTCTGTGAGAGCTGAGCGCCTCAGTCAGTACAGTGCCCATGCTACGGGCTGAAAGAACGCAGGAAGAGTTCGGTTTTTCTCTTCACCACAGAATTCGGATCATCACTGAGATTCGCCCATTCGCCTGGCCACTATTCATTGGGTGCTCTTCCGAAGAAGGTAAGGCGTCCGTGGCGTGACGTTAACGTCTCACTTCCGTCTAATTCCGAAGTTTAAGAAAGGTTGTCCCCATTCCTCCACACCAAGGTTTAGATTAGGCTGCAATGCCAACACTTTAGCTTTTACTGTCGTTTGGTTAAATTAACATTCACCAGAACTTCAAGGGCCGGGTAGCTCAGTCGGTATAGCGATTGACTACGGGCTGGACGGTCCGGGGATCGAATCCTGGTGGGGGTGAGATTTTTCCGCACCTGTCCAGACCGGCCCTGGGGCCCGCCCAGCCTCATGTACAATGGGTACCGGGTGTTTCCCGGGGGTAAAGAGCGGCCGGGGTGTAACGCTGATCCCTCACCCCTTTTAGTGCCCTTAAGGGCCCCTATGGGCCGTACGGTCTGTACAGAGCCTCAGTGCCTTTACAAGAGTGCACGTTACCTTTTTACCATCACAACTTCATAAAATAATCGAAGTCCTTCCAGTAGAAGCGGATGTGTGGCATTTCTAATTTCTTGGCGCTATACAACGGACTGATAGTACGTACCTCGTCCGCTTTAACAAGTCTGCATATTGCTCTCACGGCTTAGCATTGTGTTTCGTATGATCCTCATAATATACAGCAATTATTTCCCTACACGGCGTTAAGAGGTTAATATTTATAATGTAGAGACACTGTGTTCTCTGTGAGATACGAAATGTATTGTCATATAGAGTACTATGTGAATAATTTTCCGGCTTCGGTCGTTGAGATATGGGTCGGGTGCGGGGAAATTTTGTCTTAGATTTGTGGTGGAAAAAAGTGACAGAGGGACGGACTTTTGTCCGAGTAAAATCTGTTTCTCCCTCTCATTGTCACTCTAGAAATGCTCCGTTCTAACCATTATCTTCACGCTACTTTTATCATAAGGAAAAGCGGGCGAAGCATTGAAACCTTTAGATAAACCTGAGATCTTTATGAAATTTTCATCATTCATAATAGTTTATGTTTCAGGTTTTAAACTTTAGGTGAAGTGCGATTATGCAACGAATGTAATAAAAACTAACAATATGCACAATTTGTACATTAATGTTCAAATTTAATCATAGTGTGTTCGACATGTTTCGAACATCCAAGTGTTCATCCTCAGGAAGACTTGTACATGTAGTTTTATGGTATTTCTTTCACGCATCCGTACAAGCAGTCCTGAGGATGAACACATGGATGTTCGAAACATGTCGAACACACTATGATTAAATTTGAACATTAGTGTAAAAAGTGTCCATTTTGTTGGTTCTTATTACATAGGTTTATCACAATGCACGTTTTGAAAAACTAAAGAATGCAAGACATTCTGAAATCCTCGATTTTTCCATTTTTACTACACAATGGGGCTCCGAGTAAGACGTGCACAAAATTTGTGTAATTCCCAGTGGCTTCTACATGTTTTTTATCATATAGATTCTTCTTCCACGAAAGGAAGTTTTTGACGTTTCTGTATGTTATGGAATGCTTTCAAATCCCAACGTCCCCACTTTGTGAGATAAACCGCGAATGATCGAAGAATGTAAACATGGACGCTGAAAGCTTTCGTGTTTCAGTGGCTCTTCGCTGCCTGCTGCTCGGAGTTGAAGAAATAATTTGATGATAAAGAGAGATGCTGAACAAGTACAGTACCACATAAAACATCATGTCTTGCTCTCCTAATAACTGCTTTTCAAAAAATAAGTGTTAAAATCAAGTAATATTGTGTGATTATGGCTTGCAATTCACGTAAGACATAAGCCTGAGGCAAGTAAGAGTAAATAAAAATATTGGTGCAATATACCTGAAGGAAGCGGTCAAATCAGAAGGCATAGATGGATATGAAACATGATATGAAGGTGGATCTTAGTGAAATAAGATGTAAGGTTGTGAATTGGAATTGGTTGCCTTAGGATAACGTCCGTTGGTGAGGATCTTGTGAACAGGTAATGAAATATCGTGCTGCATAGAAAGCTGGAAATTCCTTGAGATGCTAAACGACTGTTAGCTTGTCAAGACAGACACTGCTGCATTTGGTTAGTCATCGGATTTTCCCTTGTGCTTTTCTAAGCGCGAAAGTCATGAAGGCGTATTTAGAATTAAATGTACATCTCCACGGTGATCTCGATGTCTATTATAGATGGAAGCGAGTGTTCGATTTCGCGCTACGGCCGCTCTATCCTTGGAAAAAGGCACCAGATACCCATCGAATGAGAGGTCGAGTGGTTCCCAGAAAAGATCTCGGCGTTGTGGAGAAGGTAAAACGTGTCTTGTTTCTGCCGAAGAACCAACCCCGTATAGTTCAGTCATCCGGCCCGTACTTATAACTGAAGTGCGAAGAGATGACTCGTGTTGAGCAATAACCCTACAGTAGGGGGATCCGTTAGCTTTTTTTTTTGTTGTTGTGCTTAGTGCAGGCTGAAGTAACGCTGAAGTGTACAGCTGCAATTTGGCCCCACTCAAATCAGCTCAGGCATCACGACGTATCAGGCTGATAAGTTCATCTTGTGAAATTGTGCGTCTTGCCAATGGTGGTAATAACGAACTGACATACAATAGATTGACTGCAAGAGGCAGCGTGAAGGAACGATAGATTCGCTGGCTTTCCCACATACAACGCGAAGAGTAATTTTAAATCGTGAGGCTAAATTAATTGTAATGTCTTTGTACAGTTGCTATTATACACGTAATGTCTAGACAATCCGCTCACAATTTTATCAACAGAGCACTTCAATAACTAACTCCTTAGAACGCAGTCCTTCGGAAAAAAAATTGATATTTGGTCAAATTTATCAAAACAATTATTCGCCATTCGTAAAATCTGAAAGTTTATTGTCGTGGTCAAGAAGGCAGACCCCAATGGTAACCCAAGTGAGTCAAATCTACGCTGTCACACTCAGTTTATTTACAAATCAATCTCAATATTATCCTCTTTATTAAATCACAAACATCTACGTATTTCCTTTAGGTATTTAGACTAAATTGCGTGATTTTCATTACGCTCTTGCGTGCTACACGCCCCACTCATCTCGTCCTTTTTTATTGTGTCATCCTAATAATGTTTCCTGAAGACTACATGATGTCCGAAGTTCTTCATTATGTAATTTTCTTTATTCTTCTCTTACTTCCTTTCTCCTCGACCCGACAATCTCCTCTGCACTCTGTTTCCAGACATCTTCTTCATCGTATGCACTTCATTTCCAGGCCAGTTTCCATATTCACACAACGCAATGTAATATTATATGTAGCTTTGTATAGACGGTGTAATTATTTTTTTTACTCTGCTTAATTTTGTCTGCACATGACGTCAACAATAGTGATGAATAATTTCCGTACGTGTACGACATACTACAGGGTCTTTCGTTGACCCTATGTGTTCTGCTCGACAGCGTATCTAAAGCTTAACCTTTTGGCGCCGGAATTATTTTTTTTTAATTTTAGCACATTCTGTATATAAAATGTGAATAATACAGGAACCAAATACGTTAGAATTACGAAACAAACTGCATTTTGAAGAGAAAAAGACGGAGAGTATACACCATGTTTAAAATAATCGGTACCTATATTTGTTGAATAAATATATAAAATGCAACTTTGGAGGTTAGCGGTGCGGTCGTCTGAAGCTTAATATTGGACCTCGGCTTTTCTTAAAATTCAACATTAATTTTTAAAAATGTGGTCTGGAAATAAAAAAATAACATATCTATAGTGGAGTGCTTTGTTTTCAAAATAAACGTCCTCTGTAAGAGAGCAAAATCTTCATTTCATGCTTCTCAAATACAATATTTTGTCGCCCTCTACTACCAGCTTCTTCCTCAAAGCCTTTCTTTGTTACTTCTACTGTGGTGTCCCAACATTTGCCCATTTATCATGCTCGCAGGCCCACATCGCACGGTTCGTCAGCCGCTGGGCATCATTTTAAAAGCAACCTAATTTCAGCAAGACAGCTTTAGAAAAAGCGACAGGATTTGTTACTTAGAAGTTACACTGAAGCCAGATAGAACCTTCTGTATTTGACTAGCATCCGGCCTGGACAACCGAGAAATGGGGATTCGATTTCCGGGAGGGGCAGATATTTCTGTCCTGTGCAGAAACCAGACTGGCTTGGGGTTCACCTTAAGCCACAACCAGTTCACATCCTTGGCTGTTTCTGGTGACCGGAACGTAAGCACTGAATATCTACGTCTGGTGTCGCGGTTAGGAGCGCAAGGCGATATACAGTAAAACTCCACTTATTCAGATAAATTGGGACGGCGAACCATCCGGTTAATCAGAAAGTCAGGATAAATGGATTTTTCTTTCAAACTAGGCTACTTTGGCAGTTTGAGTTCAGCTATTATTATTTACAGTATGTACGTGCGTCTAAATCTTTCGACAACGCCCGATTTGAAGTTCTAGAAGCCATAACACTATCCTGTACTTGATCAGATAGCCGGCAATTTCAATACAAGATAGTTTTTCAGAACTCTCGACAAATTTTTCGAAGGTCCAAGACGATCCGGATAACCAGCGTCCGGATAAGTGGCGTTCTACTGCAACTCTTCTCCGCAATACGCTGCATTTTGTGACTCAAGCTAGACACAAATTATTCCGTTAAAGTGAAAAAGAGGAAGGGCTTGGTTTTTTGCACTACATTAAGCCCTGTTGTGGTGTGACATAAAGTGGTAACGCCTGGAGGACTGGCATGTACTCTCTTACTTGCGTGTTTTTACCTTCCGTACATGTTGTATTCTAATTTATCTCGCATGTATTTTTTGCTAGTTTTAAGTTGTCTTGTGTGTAATTGTTGTTGGTTGGCCGTGTGTATTGTTGTCATCTTATGTGTATTTGTTGTACTGTGTGTGCATTGCTCTTTTCTTTTGTACTTAAATACCGGACTGCTGGCTAGAAGTCATTACTCGGAAGGTCCTGCGACCGGCCACCTCGACACAGGTTTTTCTTGGTTTCCCTCTGTCTATAAGCAAATGCTGAGATGGTTCCCAACATTCCAAGTTGCCACTACATGCTTCTCATGTAGC
>Ga0123354_10016628_pt1 | contig 11526 bp, 9 predicted proteins | sample TergutLab28metaG_2_FD_97872 | JGI IMG/M metagenome (GOLD analysis project Ga0123354, IMG submission 97872) | Labiotermes labralis P4 segment gut microbial communities from Petit-Saut dam, French Guiana - Lab288 P4 | ecosystem: Host-associated > Arthropoda: Insects > Digestive system > Gut ... | reverse complement strand
TTGCTGCTTCTGGGGTTACTTAATTACGAAGACAAACTACAAACTTGCTGCTTCTGGGGTTACTTAATTACGAAGACAAACTACAAACTTGCTGCTTCTGGGGTTACTTAATTAGGAAGACAAACTACAAACTTGCTCCTTCTGGGGTTACTTAATTAAGAAGACAAACTATAAACTTGCTCCTTCTGGGGTTACTTAATTAGGAAGACAAACTACAAACTTGCTACTTCTGGGGTTACTTAATCAGAAAGACAAACTACAAACTTGCTACTTCTGGGGTTACTTAATTAAGAAGACAAACTACAAACTTGCTCCTTCTGGGGTTACTTAATTAGGAAGACAAAATACAAACTTGCTGCTTCTGGGGTTACTTAATTAAGAAGACAAACTACAAACTTGCTGCTTCTGGGGTTACTTAATTAGGAAGACAAACCACAAACTTGCTGCTTCTTATAAAGTAAAAATTATTTTCCAGAAGGAGTTTGAAATTGCGTATTTCGCGCTTTTATTAAATTAAGGAGACACTCAGAACATCTTTGAAGGTAAGAACATCAGAATTCACAGTATGGGCACCAAAAAATTATGGCAATCAAACTCGAAAATAAAGGCAGAATTCCTCTGTTGGAAAAAAATATACAGGAGAAAAAATTACGAATTTTATGTCTAATACATGCAGTAACACGACGAGATAAAATACTGCACTGTCGTTACCTTCCGGTACGCTCAGGCATACGTTAATTGTGGTGGGCTTTTTTAGCCCACGAATTTCGCAAGTATTAATACCGGTAAGTTTGACGCTCATCCATTCATCCCTCAAAATTACAAGTTTCGTTTTTACACTCCGAACACAAAAAATTGACCAAGCTCAACAGGAAATTTAACAACAGAAATCAAGCAGCTCAAAATCAGTTCATGAAAGGGAGTGTAATTAATGATATGCAAAGGAGCTGTAAATATTTAGCTATTTTAAATTATAAAACACGTGGCCACTACGTCAGACAGGACATTCAGAATTGATAGCTAAACGGAGATGAAACAGACCATAAAGGTCGATATTTAGGACAACGTATGTGTGAACAAAACATACCATGTGCCACAGTGGAGAATATATGGAATTTCCCATTCATTACCACTACCACGACTACACAATGCAACCAACAGGTGACGCCGGCACTTCCCTGCGGCTAGAAGTGGATGAAGTGGAAGCGGAAGCCGACAACTCACTTCCATGCTACAGTTCGAAACTAAGCGGATAGACCATGTATCATGCACGCAGTAATAATAGAGGACACCTTTATGACATACACCTACATTACCTTACAAATTCATTCTGTAAACAATGTGCTACAAACAGCTACACCCTAGCCTACGACGTGAATTACACTTTTAAAGTGTACTTATTACTATCAGTACATTTTTATTGCACATAATTTATACATACATATATATATGTATGTATGTGTGTGTGTACACAGGTAAGATGAGGCATACAATTATACGTATACTGATTCATGCTTCATTTCGCGCACTGAATTTCATGTTGCTCACACGCAGACCACATTTTGCCCAAGTTGACCACACCAGATAAACGATTCAGCACGCCTGATATAATGGTTTCCACTTCTGATGCTTCTAACCTTCTTTTGTGCCTCTCTCACTTCATATTCATGATAAATCTTACATTTTCATACTGGCTTAACCAGCGCTGTGTAAAAGCAAAATTTTACACCCCAACTTACAGTACTGAACATAATTTTACGGAAGGGTATGTAAACCACACGATTTAAATTTAAACGTATAAATGGTTGCCATTTATTTCCAAATCCCACTCCCCATCTCGTCCCCCACGAGATTTCCAAAACATTCAAATTCACATACGTTTAGTAATACGATTAGTTTCTTATGGGTCAATAGCGTAATCTTCAGTCCCGCTCTTTAATTCCTTTTCAATCCTATTTTTTGTTTCAACAGAAAGTTACCATTCAACTGTTAAGCAAATGTGACTTTCAGGACGGAATAAGGAAAACACGAAGGCTGAATGGCAGTTGACTTGCGATCCTCAGAAGCATGGAATTACAAGCCTCGGGAACAAAGACCATGTCTATACTAAAAAAAAGATTCTCATAATAAAACCAACTAGATGTACCAATTTCTCAAATTTATTTTTGGAATAATACTCTACACGTTTCGGACAGTTCCTCTGCCCATCACCAGGAGTTTTCTACTGTACACACAGCAAACCTGTACGACATATACCATTGCTGTGTGTACAGTAGAAAACTCCTGGTGATGGACAGAGGAACTGTCCGAAACGTGTAGAGTATTATTCCAAAAATAAATTTGAGAAATTATTGCATCTAGTTCGTTTTATTATAAGAATTTATCACGATGCACGGTCACCTGAACGTCAAACTAAAAAAGGGTTTAAATAATTAGATAAACAGAATACATGTTAAGTAGAAATCTATACGCTTATAGCTACATCACGTGTGTGTCTCTAGTGTCAGTCGACACCGGCTCTGATACTTGAGGAGGTAACAGAACTAACTTGTAGCGTTTAATACACATGGAGTCGGAAAATGGTAAAGATGCAAGAAACAGATCTTTAATAAGAGTATCGCTCACAATCATAAGACGTCTGGCGTACGTTCAAACCTTTACCGAGGTACAATTACGTGCCTTGGTTTCGCGCAGTCTAAATACGCAAATGCCACGTTAAAACACAGAAAAAGACCGCGACAATTCCGACGTCATACACTGTCTAGTTAATACAGCGTCGTTAAAACCGACGCATCAATCAAAATTAAATGGAAACGATACATAAAACGACATGATTAGTTTTTTTGTACAAAAGAAACGCCATTTCGGCAAATTTACAAACTTCCACCTAACTTCCATCTAATGGTGTTATCTAGGGCCAAATTTGTCCACACTTGTTGAAGTTAAGTAAAAGAGGTAAAGCCAAACAATTACAGGCCTGGACAGGCCTTTAGGGACCCAGGAGTCTGAGGCTCCCAGATTTTCTAGACAATCGGCACATGAAGTTGGTAAGGTTGTCAACCCTAGGCACCGGACGCCTTTACTCCCAGGAGACATCCCTGGTATTCATTGCTGTTAGAGGCTGAGTCTACCGCAGGGCCACAGTGCCGCCAGAAGGATTAAGGGAATGAAAAATGACGTCATCGGGAATGCCCGAGACATCCGCGTCGTAGCGCAGTGCCTCCACAATTGCGCCACCTCGTACCCCTATTGAAATAAGCAACGCATTCATATTCACGCGAGTTCATAGACTCAACTGTGTAATCTTACAGCCGACACAGGAGGAGGTATGAAGACCAAGATCACTCTACAAGGCCTACCAGGAATACAGCAAGGCATTAGGCTGTCCGCTTTACAAGGAAGAAGCGTTGTAGCGCAAGCCTATCATTTCTGTTATACAGTGTTGGTACGAACCCATGAAAGGAAATAAATCAGTCTTGTTTTTGTAGTTTTCTTAGCTTCATATCTGAGAATATCGGGACAAGACATGTAAAGTGGAAACTGAGACGCTGGTACTAAGGGCAGTGGTAGTGTTAAGCAGATCAGCACAGCACTGACGCGTCTGACTTGCATTCGAGAGGTACCCGGTTCGAATGTCGGCGGACGAACAACCTATTCTAATGCACTTTTGTTTTTCTTAATTCCATGAGGCGAATCGAAGAACAGTACCTCCAAACAGATCATGGCAGTCTCCATTTGTTTTTCTTAATTCCATGGCGAATCGAAGAACAGTACCTCCAAACAGATCATGGCAGTCTCCATACAAGTCTACCTATGCATAATGCTGATCACTCTCTACCTTACTCGAGGCTGATAACTACCGCGCCACTTAAAACCTAAATCAGCCAAGCTATTTGCTCATCTGGGCTGTCACACAGCGTAGACTGGTGGTTACTTATGTTACGGGACAACCTAATCGATCCCATCTTCTTGGACTGCTTGACCCTTGAAGACGGGATCAATAGGTTGTCCCGAAACGTTGGTAACTATCAACCCACGCTGCGTAACATCCCAGAAGAGAGATGCTCTCATTTGCACCGTGCCTGCAGCCCGAAATCACGCTGTCGTAGCGTAACTTGACAGCAATTGTGCATGTCAGATGCATGCAAGTTCACTCAATTGCTTGTTTTTAATTTTACGCACACATATTGTGTGTGCGTGCGTGTATTAACAAATAAATTATATACACACATACATACAGCCCCACATACATATATTGAACCTATCGCAATTGTTAGAACCGTCGGCAGAAGGGTACGAACTGTCAACAGGCTGATTATCAGCACTCGGTTGCAGAAAACTCAATTATTCCCCTGTTCATTGCAAATCCCACGTGGATTAGTTTACAGACTTAATGTTGCTAAAGTGTTAAAGTTAAGGATTCATAAAAACTACTAGACTAATAACGAACTGCAAAATATGAAACGTCAGTACTTATCTATTACAGCACAATAAATAAAATTCGTCTGGTAGCCCAGCTATAAGGTGCTACATGCCACAAAGCACCAATCTTTAGGAAATCAATTTATTCCTACCAAATCCACAACTAGCCCAGCTGCACCTGTTCCAATGAAGATGAAACTGCTACATCGTCACATCTCGATCGAAATACTCTCGGGTACCCGCGGGAATGAGACTAAAATCGCTGTGTCCAAGCACATCAAACTTGTGAAGAGCTTAGCAGACTTCCATAGAATTTCAAAAGTGTCTACTGGTGTGTTAACTAAAAAGGCGTCTACCAATTAAAACTTGTATTAAAGTTAGACAAAGCTAAGACACCTTTTAGCAAGACCTGCACGTGATTCTGTGTGCAGCTCGAGTTGAACTCGCTAAATTATCATCACACAGAAAGAAAAGACGTACAAAAAACACACACATTTTACGTTCAATGCGTGTTTCCCGTCAGCCGGTTTTCAGGGCACACAAGGGGGGGGGGGGCTGCAAAGGTTAGGCTGGCACCACCAAATTTCTTACCAAAGGGACGACCTACAAACGACGCCGTGGCTTTACATTTCGCACCCATTTTCTTAAATTCCGTAGACTGTCCTGGAACTGCAGTCGGGCTACTGCAGTAATAGTTCGGAGTCCGGTTAAGACAGCAAAACACGGAACACGTTGCTTCTTGCGTTGGAAGCTTTCCACTCGAATTTCGGGTTTCGTGGTCTTCTTCAGTACCTAGGGAACATTTTTGGGATTTTTTTAAATCGAATTCCCGACATCTTCCTCACTACCAAATGACCAAGTGCAACCAACCTACCAATTATCACCGTCACTACTTCACTTTTGCGTCCAACAGAGCGTCATAAAACAAACAAAAATGAGGCTGTGAGACTTGAGGTTCTATAGCGGCGAATATGAAGACCTCCGTCTTCTGTGACGTGACGCAGTGAAGTCTGGTAGAAAGACACCGAAGTTTCGGATGAACCCTCTGTGTCCACCTTAAGGTCCTCTACCCTGAAAATGGACGTTGCACGTTCCTTTAAAAAAAATGAACAAGGAGGACTAACAGATTGCACGGCATCACATCTCAGACGACAGTCATCTTCAAAACAAGTTAGGAAAATCAGCCCTCTGTACGTGTACCGACAGATGATTAGGAAACTTTTACGAAAAAAGTGTATTGTACAGTGAGGGAGCCGACCCTGAGACAAGCGCTGTGAACACAGACAGATACAGGGACAGTGGCAAGGGCAGGATACCCATCCAAAAATCGATACGCCAGTGTTGTAGGCTTCCTGAAAGCCTGTGTGCAGGATACGCGGCGAGGGGCGTGGCGCGCTTTGGGAGGAGGGGGTGGAGGAGGTAACAGCCACCCCCACCCCACTCTCACCCCATAGGTTCAGGCTCCCTGGCCTACGTCACTAGTTTCTACAGCATGTCGTCATCCCTCTCTAATCTCCAGCATCCCAATCTTGCTGCATCGCAAAGTGTACAGCTATAGCAAGACAACCCACAACCCTCACATGCAATCCTAAGAGCGAGCGGTATGTTGGTGAGACATCACGAACACCATTCCCTGAAGGTTTCCTAAATCTAAGAAGAATTCAAAATTGTATTTTCACAACACGACGGGACGAAAATGTAACCTGTCTTGCCAGAGGGATGGCTAATGGATTTTTGCAGCAACATTCAATCAAGCCAACTCGGTGCACATTACAAACCCGTTTTGCATAGGCCCATATCATAAACGTGGCGGTGGTACTGTACAGTTGGCAGTTCCCTTCTCACTGCCCGATGTATTCTTACGAAAACGAGTTAATTATTATAGCGAGATAAACAACAATTCCTGAACAGGGCAACTGTATATCAGTGGGAAAACGTGTGGAGCATCCGTACAGCTGCATGAATTCTTAGCCTTCGGAACTACATTAAAGCGTGCTGTCTGCCTGAAGCTCAAGACATTTTGCTGTCAAGAGAAGAAATTCGGTACCCACTGGATAGGAGGCAGGGTAGACAACACAGACGGTCTGAAAGCGGGCCTGATGGGAAAAATCTATACCACCGGGAACAGAAACCCGATTATCCGGTCATCCAGCCTGCAGTCCACTAACTTTCAAGTTACTAACCATCCAAGCGGAATAATATCATAATATATACCACGAACTTCCACCCATCTTTCGACGGTAAATGACTGCTGCAGACGATAGGTCAGGTAAAAAGTTTTGCCTGTGTATGCCATAACGGCGTAAGGGAACGGGTGGGGTGGTGGTGGGGGGATGAAAGTATAGACCCCCTCATTTTAAGATTGAGTGGGACTATATCGGGTGCTTTATGCCCGGAGAAAGAATCCTTGCTACCCAGTGAATAGGAGACTGGATGAGGCTCAGAGCAGCCCTGGACGTTTTGAAGAAGAGAACGCTTGACCATTCTGGGGTTCGAACCCCGGATCGCCCAGGCCATAGCATAGTCACTGTACTGATTATGCTATCTCGGCGCAAATGTTAATAGAAAAACATCCGAAAGATTCCTAGCCGGAACCTTCTAATCATAACAAACGTCCATGAGAAGAGTCTGATATGTGTGTGTTCAATTCAGATGGCATATCCTTTACCACGAAAAAATAAGTTAGAATTTTGCACAAAGTTGGTCTCTCTGTCTCTCGTCTTCTGGCGACAAAAAAAAAAAAGAATGGAAATGTTTTAACAAATGTAGAGTACAGAGGTAATGTTGAGACCAAGCGTGATAAAACATCCGAAGAATGTAGAAAGTAAGTAAAAGATTTGATAAACCAGGCTCTCACGTAAAAATACCTACGACAAGATCTCTCTGAAAATACACGTAAAGCCATCGGAGGAAATACTTTAACGAAAGTTACCCAAGATTTCGGCATTCGGAACACGATATTTAAAATGTGTCAGAAACACAATTTTTACCTGTAAAAACTATGACCACAATGACAACTCAAACTAAACGAGCAATTTAAAAAAAATTTCTAAAAATATCCGTAAGTAGAGAGTTTGAAATGTATACCTGTCAAATGTTGCTGAAGGTGCAAATTCGGCCTCCTGAAAATGATCACTTGTCAGTCGAAACGCGCACAAGAATGCCTTTAACACCGTACGTTACAAACATATAAATAATGTATTACGATAGCGTTAATGTAAAACCGACCATGATTATATCTTGCATTAAATGCAGGACCCCATTCAAGATCTATGAATACATACTGATTCCAACCTTCATTTTCACCATAAACACACTCCCAAGCCATAAGGGTTGGGTTTCATTCGGACTGTAATGTTTTTCTCTTCCCGTATGGACAGGTTCCTGATTTAATATTTTACTTTACATTTGTGTTAGAATACGCCCCGTTTAACATTGCCCGCCCAATTTAAACGTAATTGCTGTAACCAGTTTTAGTACTTCCTGTTTTGATAACTTGGACCCACGTTTCAGCCTCCAAAATAAAATTCCCTAATTTGGTTCGCAGTAATTAAATACAACAGCATAACACACGTCAGACACTCATTTTAGTACCTGTTCCTGTTAGAAGGGTATCACTTCCTCACAAAATAACAAACTCCACAACTACAAACTTAATTAAATGCGTCACTCGTCAGCAAATTACAAGGGCTAATTTCATCACTTGATGTGTACACAAAGCAATCACTGACCGCTGCAGCAAAGTTTTTTTTCCTACGTCTCGCACAGACCGTTTCAAAATAAATTTTGTAAAATCACAAAAATGGGGTGGGGGTAATAAGCACCTACATGCTATACCAATGCACATTTCTCTCTTGAATGTCGTAAAATTCGGGCTGAAACACTTTCCCGATGTCATGAATATTTAATGAGCAAATAAATCATGAAGTTTCTTTAGGCATTCAAGTAAAGCTGTAGATATAAGGCATCTCTTGAAATAGAACACCCACAGGCTCCTCTATCATCTCCGTGACTTTAATGCGGAAATTTAATTTATATTTCACTTCATCTCGTGTCGTCGAATTAGGACTAAACCAGTTCAGAATTCAAGGCCATTTACTAATCGGTCTCAACATATTTCAGTTCAGAGTGTGTTACTTAACGATGGTGCTCTTCCTACGATTATATAGCCTCGGTGATGAACAAACGAGTATGGAGCATTGGTGGAATTGTACCGACAAGCAGAAACAGAAGTACGCCAAGATTCACCAAATTCAGTAACTTCACCAACTTGATGCACTATACTATTTACTGCTGGTTAGTTCCCCGACATGTTTCAGCCTGACTTCATACGTCATCCTCAGCGTTCGCTTCAACTTATCTGTTAGATCTCACACATAATTAAAGCCGATGTTGTAGTGAATTACGGTTAAAATGCAATTAAGTTACAATTAGTACGGTACATAATACAGTATCGTATGGGGGAGGGGAGAGGCGTGTACAGGGTTTTGGTGGGGAAACCTGAGGGAAAGAGACCACTGGGGAGACCCAGGTGCAGATGGGAGGATAATATTAAGACGGATCTTCAGGAAATGGGATGTGGGGGTATGGACTGGATCGAGCTGGCTCAGGATAGGGGCAGGTGGTGGGTACTTTGTAAATGCGGTAATGAACCTTGGGGTTCCGTAAAATGCAGGGAATTGCTTGACTAGCTGCAAACCGATTAGCTTCTCAAGAAGGACTCTGCTCCATGGAGTAAGTAAGTAAGTAAGTACGTAAGAAAGAAAGAAAGTAAGTATATAATAAAGTATAAAATTATAAAATTTTGAAATTATATGTTGTGTCCAAACATCTAGTTCGGACACTGTACTAACTGCAACTTAACTGTATGTTAATCATAATTTACTACAACATAGGCTTTAATTATATGTGGGAACTCGTAACAGGTAAGTAGAAGCGAACGATGCATATCACAGAGGACTCCCTGAGGATGGCCTATGAAGTCAGGCCGAAACATGTCGGAGAACCAACCAACAATAAATAGCATAGTACAACTTGGTATTGAATTTGGTGAATGTAATATAGTTGCCCGCCGGTCCCAGTGGCCATGCGGTGTAAGGCGTAGGTCTGCAGCCGCTCGCTTGTTGAGATTGTGGGTTCGAATCCCACCGGTGGCATGGATGTTTGTCTGTTGTGAGTGTTGTGTGTTGTCATACAGAGGTCTCTACGACGGGCCGATCAATCGTCCAGAGAAGTCTAACCGACTGTGGTGTGTCGTGTGTGAAATGGAAACCTCGTGAATGAGGAGGCCCTGGCCCACGGGGGGCTGTCGCGCCAAAAACAAACAAAAATATAGTTGTATGGAAAATGTATAAAGTTAAAATTAAAAATACGCTGAGAAGAACCTGGCACAATATCACTTCATCCACCAAAAATCTCACATGTACTGGCTTGGGATTGAATCGGTGCCTCCGCGGTCACCGGCCGGCCATTAACCACCTAAGTCGTGGCAAGGCCTTTCGTACAAAACCGTTTCAAATTTAAGCTTCAGACCGGTATCAAACATGAAGGGCCAGCTCCTAGTGAAAGGTGACTGATTTTTAGATCCTTGGGCAACCCAACGGAACGCTATTAAAATCGTTCTGTCGGTCCGTCTTAAAGCATGAAAAATCCGCAACCTGTTTAATGGAGTTTTATGGAATTTAATCTGATTTTACTAAAATCTGTTGAGCTACGTCAATTTTCATTTATAATGTATAACTTGAACGAATAATTTACGTAAATATCTGCACCCGCTTCCGTGCGTATGTCGAGCGATACTACGTATTTATAGGAACGAAAAATGTTCCGAACAAGTGCTGTAAACAGCAAAGATCTCACCTTGTACGCAATTTATATTTTCCTTAGTATTCAGGCTTGCAAGATAAATAATAAAAAATACAAATTTGTATATTCAACAACTAACAACGGTCTAATACACAGGCCGGTTATGCAAGTATTTTGTACTGCTGACAATAAGATTGAAATGCTGTATTCCACGACGGAGTATACGTGCACAGACTGTAACAAGTCGTTCTTGACTTTCGAAACGTCATAAGGTTTGACGATATGAGAATAAATGTAATTTCATTTACCCAAAAGTAAAGTACGCCTACCCCTGCTACGACCTCCACGCAAATTATAAATTCTCAGTGGCGGCAGCAGCAGCACTATCTGCAGATCTCTACACCGAAATCCGCAGATCGACAATTAATGTGGACAGCAAAAGGTAGAAATTCATTTACACTTCTAAGTACAATATTGCAATCACTGTGCTGATTTTCACAAAAAAAAAAAAAAACCACGCGCGCGCGCGCACACACAAACACACAGGCTTGTTTTTCATGTGTAACAGCAGCAAGTAACACAGCTTTCCGAATATCCAAAGGAAGAAAACCAGAAACAAGGAGAACAGTCCCATGGTGGAACGACGAATTAAAAATATTACGGAAAAAAGTGAACGCCTTAAGACGATGATATCAACGAACTTTAAGCAATGAAGACCTTAGGAGCGAGAGAAAAGCCCAATACAATGAGGGGAAACGACAGTACCAATTGAAGTTAAATGACGAAAAATTTAAATCTTGGCAAAAGTACTGCTCCTCAACTGAGGAGTCAAACCCTTGGAACGCAATTTATAAAACCGCATCCGGGAAATCAAGAAACAAAACCTGCTTAACAACCCTCCATCAACCTGATGGGACCTTCACCTTGGACACGGAAAGCACAACAAAGCATATGCTAGACTATTTTGTTCCCGAAGACGAGACAAATGACAGCGCAGTTCATAAGCAGATTAGAGAGCAGGTAAAGGAGCCGGTAGACACTGAAGATGACAAACCCTTCTCTCGAGAAGAAGTAGCATTTGTGATAAAAAAAAGTTTAATCCTAAAAAGGCTCCAGGGGAGGATGGACTGACAACCGAGATACTGCTGCGAGTTTTCGGAAACTTCCCGTCCTTCGTAACTGAGTTGTACAATAAATGCCTAAAAGAAGGCTGCTTTCCAAGACAATGGAAAACATCTAGCATAGTGCCAATTGTGAAGCCGGGGAAAGAAGATAATAGAGACGCCTCAAAATACCGAC
>Ga0123354_10016626_pt1 | contig 11527 bp, 9 predicted proteins | sample TergutLab28metaG_2_FD_97872 | JGI IMG/M metagenome (GOLD analysis project Ga0123354, IMG submission 97872) | Labiotermes labralis P4 segment gut microbial communities from Petit-Saut dam, French Guiana - Lab288 P4 | ecosystem: Host-associated > Arthropoda: Insects > Digestive system > Gut ... | reverse complement strand
ATTCCCCGCAAACAAATTTATCCCAAACGGACCCCAAAGGTTCAAAAAAACAAAAAAGTTTCATTTCCGCCCACCCCCCCCCCCCCCCTCCCAAGTAAACAGCACGTTTCACTTAACCGATCTGCACAAAACTCACAGCTGCTCACCGGAAACATGTGGAGACTTGCTGTGCCGAAAGTAACCCAGTTTCGTCAGTAAAGACGGGAAGTGCCGGTGGAAATTCACCCACTGCCGCTGAGCCGATTTTTATGAAATTCGCGCTTGCATAAGATTTTCCTCCATACGTTGTACACTTCATTCATTCATTCCGCAGTCTGTCTCACGACATTCCACAGCTTCTACCGCAGCCAGTTCTCCACACAGTGCGATATAGTGCTTCCTCTTCCAATTTACAGTATCCCTCTTTTCCTTAAGGTCATGTAGTAGCTGCTTAGGTCTTCTTCCTCGTCTTCCCTTAACTAGTATCCTTCCCTCTATCTTTCCTTCAATAACGTGTTTTAGAAGACAGTTCCTACTCCAGATGTGACCAATCCATTTACTCTTGTTTCTGTTTACTGTATATAGGATATTCCTTTATTCCTTAGTTCTATGCAATACTTATTCATTTCTCACACGATCAGTCCAACTGATATTCTCCATCCTTCTCAAGCACAACATTTCAAAACCCTCCAGTTTTTTCTGATCCGTTTTACGAAGTGTCAAATTTTCAGCACCACACAAATTGTACCCTAATTGTAGCATTTCTCTATTTCCTTGCTTAAATTTAAGTCCAATTTCCTGGTGAAAAAATTTTCTCTTCTTGTTGAAGGCAGTTTTTTTGGCATGGCAATCCTGGATTTTGTTTCACATGTCCGTCTTGAATCGCTTGTTACCATGCTACTCAAGCTACTCAACAAGCGAAGTATTCCACCTTCTCCAGTTGTTTGTAATCTATCGTTACCGGTGCTGTGGAAATGCTCAGTATCTTAGTCTTTTGCACTGAATTTCATAAAACCGTGGCCAGCGGTATATCCACTATAATAACGGGTCAAAGGCGGACGGACAGACGTGTTCTTCATATATACAAGACCCTTTTATTTCCTAAGTAAATCGTAATAACGGAATAAATATCCATTCACTATTAGCCCAGTTTTGTTAATTTCAAGCACGAAACATTTCTTTTGTTTACGTTTCCTCAGTGTCAATCACAAAAACATTCATTACAGCACGTAACATACAAAGCTGTATAGGCCCCCAACACATCATAAGGGAGTAATTTACAGTAAATATTGCGGGGAATCCTCGTTAAAAGCCTCCACAAACACATCTGTTCCGCTTTAACTTCCATAAGGTTTAGTGACCAAACATTCGGCGAACTGTGGCCGGACCCCATCAACGTTTTTTTCCATCGGCAGGTGGCGGTTCTATATCGGGCAGACTGGTAGGCAATTTAGTTATAGAGAAACATAAAATATCCAATATTTACATTACATAAGGCACATAGTTTTTGAGTGAGTGCGTGAGTGACATTAACGTCATACTTCGTTGCTATGGTTACTATAGGGCTTTGGTTACGATTCAGAGCGCCACGCTTTCTTTCCTTGGAAGCCACATAAAAAAATCTGAATTATTTAAGACCTTGCCGCCGAAACAGCCAAAGAAGTACCCATGTTTAGGCCGGCATTACAATGTCGTACTTTATGGATATCAACTACCAAGCTGTCTCTTGTAATGTTTTCAAATTCTTAGTGTGAACATGCAGTATAACTGTACTGAGTCACAAACAAACCTCTACATTTTTTAAGTGCACTCAATTTATTTGTTCCCAACCTTATCCAAACTCACAGTCTATGAACTGTACATCTGGGGTGACTGGACTATAGGTGGCCATAACAGCAGGCTGGTCTGTAGGAACAGGACAATCATGCCGCAGTTATTAATGGCAGTCTAGCAAAGAATTAGTTAACAAATATCTGAAGGGCTAACTGTGCAAGTGCAGGAACTGCTGCATGAAAGTGTGCTGTGGACTGTCTGCGGCAGTAATTTGATGCTGAAGGTGTGCTCTGGATTGCCTGTGGCAGTAATTTGATGCTGAAGGTGTGCTGTGGATTGCCTGTGACAATAATTTGATGCTGAAGGTGTGCTCTGGATTGCCTGTGGTAGTAATTTGATGCTGAAGGTACGCTGTGGATTGCCTGTGGCAGTAATTTGATGCTGAAGGTGTGCTGTGGATTGCTTGTGGCAGTAATTTGATGCTGAAGGTGTGCTCTGGATTGCCTGTGGTAGTAATTTGATGCTGAAGGTACGCTGTGGATTGCCTGTGGCAGTAATTTGATGCTGAAGGTATGCTGTGGATTGCCTGTGGCAGTAATTTGATGCTGAAGTTGTGCTGTGGATTGTCTGTGGCAGTAATTTGATGCTGAGGGTGTGCTGTAGATTGCCTGTGGCAGTAATTTGATGCTGAAGGTGTGCTGTGGATTGTCTGTGGCAGTAATTTGAAGCTGAGGGTGTGGTGTGAATTGTCTGTGGCAGTAATTTGATGCTGAAGGACAGTTAAATGATTTAAGCTGCAGACAAGAACGGGTGTAGGCTGCGGGTGGCTGTTAATCTAAGGACGTTAATGGTCAGCACGTGGAGTACTGCCAGCTACATCGCACAAGAACATGGAATATCGCCAGGTGCATCCTACAGCAACAACCCAACTCCTGCCTACCTAAAAAAATCATACTTATACTCTAGGCAGTGATAGTACCATACAGCCAGCAATAAATGGAAATCCCAGCTTATAGAGAAAGCATGGCTAGCCATATGGAGATAGCGTGAAAGAATAAACAACTCTATACACAAGAGAACGTATTCGGTTTTTAACATCGTGTAGGTTCGTGTGTTGACGCCGATGTTTCGGTACAACATGCTGCCTCCATCTACAAAGTAACGGAGTTACACCTACCTAATTCTGTCGCCTTGACTATGAAGCCTCGCTGTCAGCGTAGAACCTACACGATTCAAGACACAGAGAACTATTGTCTGATGTGAGGCATACCTTCCGTTACAAGCCGAACACCGATTTACATTTGCAAGCTGGCAGATTTCTGCGAAAGCCGCTTACATTACTGAACATTAGGAGCTAACATAATTAACAAGTCCAGTCTACGTCGAATTCTAATTACTGTTTGGAGCCGTTTTTGATAAACAGACTTATGTTATAGCGGGGGAACTGATATAGTGGAGGGACACAACGAAGGGCAGGTGCAAGAGTGGAGAAGTACAATGAGGGAACAGTACAATAATGGACAAGTACAATGGGAGCAAGTTACAATAATGGGCAAGGAAAATGACGGGAAGGTACAATAATGGACAAGTACAATGAGGGGAAGTTACAATAATGGACAAGTACAATGGAGAGGAAGGTAAAATAATGGAAAAGTGAAATGAGAGGAAGTTACAATAATGGACAAGTACAATGAAAGGAAATAACAATAATGGACAAGTAAAATGAGAGGAAGTTACAATAATGGACAAGTACAATGAGAGGAAGGTACAATAATGGACAAGTACAATGATGGACAAGTACAATGACAGGAAGGTGCAATAATGGACAAGTAAAATGAGAGGAAGGTGCAATAATGGACAAGTACAATGAGAGTAAGATATATTAATGGACAAGTACAATGGGGAGGAAGGTAAATTAATGGACAAGTGAAATGAGAGGAAGTTACAATAATGGACAAGTACAATGAGAGGAAGTTACAATAATGGACAAGTACAATGAGAGGAAGTTACAATAATGGAAAGTAAAATGAGAGGAAGGTAAATTAATGGACAAGTACAATGAGAGGAAGTTAAAATAATGGACAAGTACAATGAGAGGAAGTTACAATAATGGAAAGTAAAATGAGAGGAAGTTACAATAATGGACAAGTAAAATGAGAGGAAGGTACAATAATGGACAAGTACAATGAGAGGAAGGTAAATTAATGGACAAGTACAATGAGAGGAAGTTACAATAATGGACAAGTACAATGAGAGGAAGTTACAATAATGGACAAGTACAATGAGAGGAAGGTACACAAGCACAATGTGCCAGTCCGCCACACACAGTTACAGGTGCCGATGGCAATCATGTCATCAGCATGTGAGTTTGTGGCCAGCACGAGGGGCATACACGCCGGAAGTCATAGAAAGGGTGTGGTCATAAAAGTAGGACCATGGTATCCATCCCTACCAGAGCTGCAACTGCTAAACAGGCGTGGTCGCCCTCTCTTATTGGCTACTTAAATCGGGTCTCCTATAGCTCAGTGCACCAATAAGGCTCATGCGCGCGTTTGCCAAATAATTTCTAGTCGATAACTCGTGGCAACTTGGAAGTGGTTGTTAGGAGAGAGGAAATACAGCTACAGCCAACAGCGAAGTGTAGCATCATCTCTTTTACACACACAAACACAAAATTACACTCACACACACACACACACATACATACATACATAATGTCACTGCGCAACAATTCGTAACCGGGAATCGAACACAGGAACGTAAATGGCAACTCGGCAACACCGGAAACTTTCAGTCACCCACACGTTAGGGGGATAAAAAAAAAAGTGGTCGAATAATTTGGAAGGTATCGTGAGATTTTGTGTCCGTGTGTTTGTGTTTATTGTGTCGAGGGGCGGATTTTACAGGCAGCACACTTTACAGGACCGCCGAATAACCCCAAACACTTCCCTTTCCTCTCAGTTTCCGAGCCAACAAATCAGAGCCGAGACTGAAGTGACGTAACAATGACATCAAAGTGTGTTTGTGTCGACCCGGTATTTGTGATCGTCCAGCAGCTCAGGTAGGATGTTGACAGCTCCCCAGGTCGTCATTCACCCCGCCTCTAGACCACCCAGTAGCACTCAGCACTACGACACCGACGACAGCGACTACGACGAAGAGCCAGACTACGACACTTTCGACGCTTTTCTCCACCCGTCGTTCGTGAAGACGACAGCGATGGCAGCTGAAGTCGTGAATGATAATGCGGTCATCGACGTCCATGATCACAGTGGCGGCGGTGGCGACGACGACGGCGTCGCTGACGACACCGCGCCACGTAGCGAGCAAATTGCGAACCATCACGTTAATAACTCGGTGGGCGCATCCTCATCAGCCGCCGCAGCTAACAATCACGTCGCGTCCCGACGCGGGTCCGTCTCTGTCCACCGCACAGCTGCAGAGGACGACGAAGACGAAGACGAGGGTAAGGTGACACTACGACCACCAGAAACTGGCGGCGGAGGAAGTGGGGGTTACTGGGGGGCGGCAAGTCGTCCTTCCAGCCCTGGAGTTATTATGGGTGATGCTGGGGGTGGTGGCGAAGCTAATTCAATAATGCCACCCCCATCAAGATCAAAATCAAGATTGGATCAAGGTGGCGCCACAAGTAAATATAATAACTTGTCGTACTGGAGAGCAAGGAAAGTGCTGTTTTACAAGAATGGTGACCCGTTTTTTCCGGGCGTGGAGTTCAGGTTCAAACCGGGCAGGGATATTGTCACTCTGGAATCGCTGCTGGACAAGCTGTCTCTCAGAATGGACTTGCCAAGAGGTGCCCGATATGTCTTTTCCATGGACGGCGACAGGAAGCTACGGCTGGAAGAACTGGAAGACGGAGCCTCTTATGTCGTGTCGTCATACAAGACGTTCAAGGTGAGTGGTCTAACAGCTCGTAAGAGAAGTGACCTGTGCGTCGATACACTGACAGGGTTCGGTTTCTGTCTAGTAGCTATCATCTGTGACAAGCAGTCAGTGAGCGGTCCTGTGCGTCACCTAACATCAATGTTTATGGAACGATGAGTTTTTTTGTACATTCTGTACATTTATAGATGAAAATTAACCTACATTTTACTTAAAAGATTCAGCCCCTACAGCACAGTTAACATATTCCTTCTCGGTCCAGTGGTCACTATATGTACCGCACAGTGGTCACTGTATGTACCGCACAGTGGTCACTATATGTACCGCACAGTGATCACTATATGTACCGCGCGGTCATTATATGTACCGCACAGTGGTCACTATATGTACCGCACAGTGGTCACTATTTTTACCGCACAGTGGTCACTATATGTACTGCCAGTTTAACATTCAACAATTCTACGTTCTGCCCACACAGTGTATTTATATGTTTTGTGTGGATCTGAGAACAAACAGCGGTTATTTCCCTAGACAGCATTAACTGACTGGTTTGTATATACCGTACAGCGGTCACTATATGTACCGCACAGTGGTCACTATATATACCGTACAGCGGTCACTATATGTACCGCACAGTGGTCACTATATGCACCGCACACTGGTCACTATATGTACCGCCAGTTTAACATTCAACAATTCTACATTCTGCCCACACAGTGTATTTATATGTTTTGTGTGGATCTGAGAACAAACAGCGGTTATTTCCCTAGACAGCATTAACTGACTGGTTTGTATAACAGAGACGGAGTGTGTTTACTGCGCGGTACGGACTGAGTCTGTAGTTACATTTGTTACTATATACCACCAGTTTAACATTCAACAATCCCACGTTCTGCCCACACAGTGAATTTATATGTTTTGTGTGGATCTCAGAACAAACAGTGTTTGTTTCCCTATACAACATTAACTGACAGGTTTTTATAGCAGAGACGGAGTGTTTACTGCGCGGTGCGGGCTGATTGTTTATATATAATTCAGTCTATTCTTACGGCTCTGCAGTAACCAGATGGCAAATTATAGTTAACTCTTTGAAACTAATCTACTATAGTACATAAATTTAGTTTCTACCTCACAGAGAACGGAATGTACATCCGTTATTATGTCGGCTCGGCTAATACGGAAATAAACCCCATTTACTGTGAACAATCATAAGAAAAAAAGACATAAATTTGTAGAAGTCAAGCTGTTGCTTGCTTTTCTTCACAATGTGACAGTAATGCAGAGGGAATGTAAAGGCTAGGCATGTGACTGTCTGTGGCTGACCGATCTCATCATGATGACGGTACCTCAGGTTAGGCCTATATACTGGTACTTGTACAGTGATAACTGCGGCTAACGAGTGACCCTGCTAACGAATTTTTCGGCTAAAGAAGATTTTTTTTCGCTGTTTTTCGGACTCGGCTAACGAATATGGATTCGGCTAACGAATGTTTCAGTGGATGCGCGCGCTAACATAAAGCAGCAAACATGAACGGTCGGGCCATCCCAGCAGCTTATCTTTTCCGTCTGTATGTGTGTGACAAAGAAATGGGCTGACCACATCACATAGGGGAGACCCACCAACCCGACTGGCTTGTTTATGTTCCCAAAGAAGTTCTGTGAATAAAGAAATGGAAACGTTTCTGCTAACGAATGTGATTCCGGAACGAATTATCTTAGTTAGCCGAGGTATCACTGTATCTCGCAATAGCGACACGACGGTGAACATCAAGTGATGGGTCTGGAGCAAACTTGTTGCAGCCAGGTTAGTTTTAATTACCCTCAGAATCACTAGACTGACTGAGGAGAACCACGTACAAAAGCCTCGTGATGAAACCTCCATCTCTCAAAATACGAGTCAAGGGTGCCAAACACTCTTAACACGAATGTGATGATGCAGTGCAGTAAATAACGCCATCATATTGCAACGTTTCCAAGGAGAGTTTGGAACTGCGCTGAGTAACGTAATTATTTTATGATGCTGTTTCACATTGAAGGGTTAATTAAGCCAATAAAAGTGTCTGATTGCTGTAAAGGGGGAATGAACCCCAGCACAGATATACTGAAGACGGTCTGTCACTCTGGTTCATGGTTCAATGGGCGCAGCTTGGAACAGTATGAGTGAGACGAGGATGATGCCCCAGCTACGTCACAGTGCTAGGTGCGCTACAGGGCGAGGGTTGAGCGTAAGAAACAAATAAACTTGTTGTCTGTATTGGGGTCAGTTTTATAGACAATGAAGTAAAGTCGAGGGTGGTCATTCCTTCGAACCTTTAGACACCGAGCGTCCTTTTTTGTATAGGGCGGGCCTACCGCTACCGGCCCTACAGCGCAGGCGTGTTACATGTTTACTCAACAACTATACTTATATACTCATTTTAAGGAGTTTTTTGAAATGCTACAAAACTCCCTTCCCCCCCCCCCCCCCCCCCAAAGTAATGCCGTGTGTTTCACACTGTTATCTTTTTTTGGTTCACAAAATATTAACATTTTATATAGAGGGTGTGTTAAAATTTAAATGCCCAAATTCGTCGCCACAGCACGTAATATTCTACAGCCCAGTTCGGCCTTTCGCCTCCTTAATGGACTTCTCCCAGTCAACTCTGTTTCTAGACCTCACTGTCCAGTCTAAAATTTTGTACTTACCAATATCTGTTTGTACACAGTTCCACCATCTGTTTTTTTTTGGTAGAAACATAATTTTACACATGGCAAAATCTACGAGAAACACACAGCTCTGTTGTATCACATTACGCTGCTACTTCTTGATGGTTGTCACCAATGGACATGCATCTTCTTTTCCAAGACGGTCACATCATCACCACCATCATCATCATGACTATCATCATTATCATCATCATCATCATCATCATCGCGACTATAATTGGTTCAAACAAAGCAGCATTTCCACCTTCTTCTGCCTCTGTGAAAGCTTACGCATCGAAGACTGTCAGTACAGACTTCCTGAGACAGCCTACCGTCCCATCTCCAAGGCCAAGCACCACTGTCTCTGAGAGCCGCTGACTGTCCGCACTATTCCTTACCTAAGCTTTCCCAGTATTCCTCTTGGACTTCCTGACGCTTGAAATTTGGACCGATAGGTTGTCCCGAAACGTCGGTAACTGCCTATCTCAGCTGCGTAACATCCCAGAAGAACGGAGATCTCAGAGCAGCATTTGTTTTTTCGTCGGTTTGTCGTACATTTCGATGGTAACCAAACGAATGTCATTGGCGCTGGCTCCACTAGATGAAGGCAATAAACAGCAAGACAGGCACTGTACTGTACGTATAACGTAACATTGGGGCGCGTTCGCGTAACCATTGTTGCAGTGGAAAAGCAATAAGTATTACATATTGTGAGAGTGTGTAGCGTTAACTATCCAGCATGCAACGTGCACGTGCCGAGAAAATATGTGTTCACTGAGCGGTACGGACTGTATATTTATGTATAATTGCATTAATTTTCATGTTGAAGTGTTCAATAGAATCATTGGCACTACAACGACCAATAGCCCACTTTTCCACTCCGTCAGTGCTCACTCACGACCTCCTGCCACTTCCACTTGACACTGGGCACATCACAAGACAGAACTCACCCTCAGTTCAATCAGTCCGATATTCGATGTACAAAGGACAGTAAAGCACAACAATACGTGTACTATATACTGGCTCTGGAAACCCCGTAACGTCTTGCCACACGTGCTGTCATCACTGTGCACTATGTTAACCGAAACATGATGCACCGGAATGCTGGCACTCATGACAGCAGCCGTCACACTCTCCTCACTACAGCAGAGCTCCATTCAAATGTCAATACGATACGCACTTTGCCCCACGTCACTTCAGCACAAACCTGACACACATTCAGCCACCATGCGGAAATAGTCATGACTTTTTTCCGAAATGTTGAAACAGATCAAAACTGTAAGCTGTAAAAACCCAAAATACAAGAGCAGTTTGAACAAGAACTGCAACGGTAGCCTTAAAAATACAAGTATTTTTTTTATTTGATGACATTTGCAGCAGCTGAAATTGTACCGTATAGCGAAAAGTGAACAGTGACTAGTGATTGGCGACTAGTGAACAGTGAATAGTGAACAGTGAACAGTGAGCAGTAATTGGTGAATAGCGAATAGCAGACAGTGAATAGTGGACAGATAACAGTGATTAGTGAGCAGTACTTAGTGAATAGTGAACAGTGATCATTGATTAGTGAACAGTGAATAGTGAATAGTGAAGAGATAACGGTGATTAGTGAGCAGTACTTAGTGAATAGTGAACAGTGATCATTGATTAGTGAACAGAGAATAGTGAATAGCAGAGAGTGAATAGTGAAGAGATAACAGTGATTAGTGAGCAGCTTAGTGAATAGTGAACAGTGATTATTGATTAGTGAACAGTGAATAGTACAGAGTGAATAGTGAAGAGATAACAGTGATTAGTGAAGAGTACTTAGTGAATAGTGAACAGTGATTATTGATTAGTGAAAAGTGAATAGTGAAGAGATAACAGTGATTAGTGAGCAGCTTAGTGAATAGTGAACAGTGATTACTGATTAGTGAAGAGTGAATAGTGAAAAGTAAAGAGTGAATAGTGAAGAGATAACAGTGATTAGTGAAGAGTGCTTAGTGAATAGTGAACAGTGATTATTGATTAGTGAAAAGTGAATAGTGAAGAGATAACAGTGATTAGTGAGCAGCTTAGTGAATAGTGAACAGTGATTACTGATTAGTGAACAGTGAATAGTGAACAGTAAAGAGTGAAAAAGAGTGAATAGTGAAGAGATAACAGTGATTAGTGAACAGTACTTAGTGAATAGTGAACATTGATTATTGATTAGTGAAAAGTGAATAGTGTATAGTACAGAGTGAATAGTGAAGAGATAACGGTGATTAGTGAGCAGGACTTAGTGAATAGTGAAAAGTGAAAAGTGATTATTGATTAGTGAACAGTGATAGTGAAAGTTGATTAGTGATTAGTGAAATGTGAATTGTGAACAGTGATTGATGATTAGTGAAGAGTAATTAGTTATGGTAAAGAGTGATTAGAAAGTAGTAAACAATAATTAGTCAATAGTGTAGTGCACTGTGTGAATAGTGAATAGTGATTAAAGAGGAGAGAAGAGTGAATAGCGAATAGTGAAGAGTGAACAGCGATTAATAAATGCTGAACAGAGATTAGTGAATATTGAAAGGTGAATGTGAATAGTTATTAGTGAAATGTGAACAGTAATATTGAACAGTGAATAGTGCAAACTGATCAGTGAATAGCGACAGTGACTAGCATATAGCGAATAGTGAATAATTGTTTGAAAAACGTGCCGAAGGACGTGGCCGTGCCTCAACATGTGGCAATGCTCTGTCATTCGTGTGGAGGAACTGAGGAAAACAACGAAACCGGCGGTTGAGTTTTGAAGCCCGTACAGTCACAACAGGCACAGAAGTGCAAACTGCTGGGCCGCCATGTTCGGAATGCGTAAAAGAAAACGCAATATTGAAATCGAAAACCGCTGCGTAAAATTCATCTAAAACGCCGCATTCTGTTGTCAGTTTCATTACAAAAACTCGTGAAGTGGGCAGAATTGTGAAAATCTGTCATTATACAAGGCAGGTGTAAGGTCTAATGAAATGTAGAATTTTATATACAGATCCAGTCCGTACCGCGCAGTAAACACACTCCGTCTCGGTTATAAAAACCAGTCAGTTAATGTTGTATAGGGAAATAATGGCTGTTTGTTCTGAGATCCACACAAAACACATAAATACACTGTGTGGGCAGAACGTGGAATTGTTGAATGTTAAACTGATGGTACATATAGTGACCACTGTGCGGT
>Ga0123354_10016623_pt1 | contig 11527 bp, 5 predicted proteins | sample TergutLab28metaG_2_FD_97872 | JGI IMG/M metagenome (GOLD analysis project Ga0123354, IMG submission 97872) | Labiotermes labralis P4 segment gut microbial communities from Petit-Saut dam, French Guiana - Lab288 P4 | ecosystem: Host-associated > Arthropoda: Insects > Digestive system > Gut ... | reverse complement strand
TCGACCAATGCTGCGACTGTCCGGATCGCGGATATATCGCGTGGCTTCTGGGCTATATGTATCAGGGAATGGGTATAATAGAGCAATGTCATCTGTATTACGCCATTTCTGCCATCAGCGATAAAGAACACTGTAACAGGGACAACGCCTCCTTGCAAAGTCTGGCGCTACAATATATGCAACAAGGCAAGATAAAAGAAGCTAATCAATTTATCCACAGCGCTATGGATGATGCCCTTTTTTGTAATGTTCGCTACCGCTTGTCGGAAACTTCTACTTACCTTCCAATCATCAACGCTATCTATCAGGAACAGGAAAAAAATCACATGAAACGTTTGTATATCATGCTGATAGTGATTAGTTTATTATTGATGATATTGATAATCAGCCTTTTCTTCTTTTACCGGCAAAACCATATATTATCGCGTATGAGTAGGGCATTGTCACAAGCCAATCAAAAACTGAATGATCTGAATCATCAATTGACCGCAACAAATAACAGTCTGAAGGAAGCGAATCTTGTGAAAGAAGAATATATTACCCATTTCTTTGATATCTGTTCGGCTTATGTGGACAAATTGGAAGCCTACCGCCGAAATCTGAACAAACATGCTAAGAACAACAGGATGGAAGAGATAATAAAAATACTTGACTACAACATCGTAAAACAGGAATTGAAAGAACTATACACGAAATTCGATACTATTTTCCTGAAACTGTATCCAAGTTTTGTTGAAGACTTCAATGCGTTACGTCCTGAAAAAGAGAGAATTATACTGAAAGACGGCGAATTGTTGAATACCGAACTGCGTATTTTTGCATTGATTCGTCTGGGTATCAATGATAGCGTCAAAATTGCATCCTTTCTCAGATATTCCCTGAGCGCTATTTATAACTACAGGGTAAAAGCTCGAAAATTCTGTAATGCCGACAAAAAGACATTTGAAGAATTGTTGATGAAAATGGGAATTTAAACAGTAAAATTACTACTTTATTTCTACAATACAATTGACTAATTATCATATTTACAGATAAAACAATCTATTTTTATACTACTTTCTCACTCTTTTGTTGCTAATGAAGATATAGATACTTATTTTTGTGTTTCGTTTAACTGAAATTGAATTGCCTATGGAGAATTTATGATTATATGAATTTCAAAACCAACCAAACCAAACCAACTCAGATAGGATGTTTATTCATCCACCAAATATTTATAAAATTATAATTTTAAGAATAAAATGTAATGAAACAAATTATTTTAAGTCAAAAAATCAGATCATGGAAAAATGCAGTTAATTTATGTGTTTTCCTAATTTTATTTAGCGCTGCACCGGTTTTTGCTCAGTCTTTCACTGTAACAGGAACCGTATCCGATAGTAACGGCGAGCTTTTGCCGGGCGCTTCGGTGATGATTAAGGGAACTTTTGTCGGAACGATCACCAATGCTAATGGTCAGTATACCTTAAATCAGGTAACGGCTGAATCTGTGCTCCAAATTTCGTTCATAGGATATGTCTCTCAGGAAATTATAGTTGGCGATCAGCGTACCATCAACGTAACGATGAACGAAGACGCCAGTACTATTGAAGAAGTTGTAGTCATAGGGTATGGTTCTCAGAAAAAGAGCGTGGTAACGGCGGCGATTAGCAGTGTGAAAGCGGCTGATCTTGAGAAAGTAACCTTCTCGCGTATTGAAAATGTACTGAACGGACAAGTGTCAGGCGTTTCCATGACGCAAGCTTCAGGACAGCCGGGAAGCGAAATGGCGGTTCGCGTTCGTGGTATAGGAACCACAGGCAACAACGCTCCGCTATTCATTATTGATGGTATGGCTGTTGATGGTGGTATTAGAAATCTTAACCCTGCCGATATTGCTTCGATAGAAGTTTTGAAAGATGCGGCTTCAGCAGCGGTGTATGGTACGAGAGGCGGTAACGGAGTTATATTAGTGACTACCAAAACAGGAGCAGCCGACAAGATCAAAATCAATTACAATATGAATATGGGATGGCAAAATCCCTGGAGACAAATGCCCTTGCTCAACTCAGAACAATACATGTTGATACTCAACGAGCTGTATCTGAATAATAATCAGACGCCTTTGTTCACATCGCAAGACATTAACGACGCCCGTACAGGAAAAATTCCGAATACCGACTGGTTTGATGTAGCGCTCAACAAGAATGCGCCCGTCAGCGATCATCAGGTAAGTGTTGAGGGTGGAAACGCGAAAGGCACATACTTTATGTCGTTGGGACGCTTTAATCAGGAAGGTATTTTTGGAGGAAACTACGGAGCGGCAAATTACGATCGTTGGACTATTCGCGCCAACAGCGATTACGAAGTTTTTCGCACCGAAAGTCGTAATTTTTTGAATAAATTAAGAGTAGGAATGAGTACCTCTTATTCCCGGGCAAATTCCACAAGCGTCTCTAATAATAATGTTTTCGGCTCTATTTTAGCCAACGTCAATTCTTTACCGCCCACTATGGCTCCTTATTTGAATGAAGCGGATGGAAAAGCGCTACTGGCTGAACACCCTACCGCGCTGGTTCACAATGGAAAAGTGCTGACGCCCACGCCTAACTATTTTCAGGAAATTCGCAATCCATTGGCGCTTTATCTTCGTCCCGATAAAACTTTCTATGACGAAGATAAATTTATCGGCAATTTTTGGGGCGAACTGAAAGTATTGCCGGGGTTGACTTACCGCGTAAGCTATGGCTTCGACCTTGCTTTCTGGGGTAACCACAGTTATCGCTTCCCCTATTTCATATCCTATAACGTACAGGCAGCAGAAAATGAGGATCCCACCAAAACGAGTGCAGCAGCGGAAATGAATCGCGGTTTTACCCGACAGATTGAAAATACGCTGACTTACGATTTCAACATCGGTTACCATTACATTACTTTATTAGCCGGACAGTCCGCACGCGATTACTCTAGCGCCAATTTAAGTGGGAGAGGTTATGATTTGAAGGCTTACGACGTCAATATGGCGATCATCAACAACGCACAAATGGACATTAGCGCAGGCGGCAGAACCAGCGGCGGTAATACCGATGCCTCGGCGCTGGCGTCTTATTTCGGACGTGTATCCTACAATTATGCTGAAAGGTATATGTTTCAAGCAACCATTCGTTACGACGGCTCTTATAAATTTGGCGATAAAAACAAATGGGGTACATTCCCATCATTTTCAGTGGGTTGGAATGTTTGGAACGAACCCTTCCTGCAATCCTTTAAACCAGCATGGTTTGATACTTTCAAATTGCGCGGTTCGTGGGGTATCAACGGTAGCGACCGTATCAACGCATGGGCTTACATGTCGTTGATGGAAAGCAACCTGAATTATTATTTTGGCGGCGGTTCAAATAATATGTTATATTATGGTATCAGTTCCGGACGTCTGCCCAATCCATTTATTCATTGGGAAGAAAGCCGTCAAACCGACATAGGCGCCGATTTCTCGTTTTTACGCAGAGCGCTGACTTTCTCGTTCGACTGGTTTACCAAACGCACGGTGGATATGTTGCGCGACGCTGCGAATGTACCCGGTTATGTCGGACAGTCGCCTCCCCGCGTCAATGCAGGTATTGTGGATAACAAAGGGATTGAAATGGATTTGGCGTATCGTTTTTCGCCTGTTAAGGATTTGAACATTGGTCTGAGAGCCAATGCATCATACGTGAAAAATAATATTGTGGATTACGGAAACGCATCTGGTGAAAACAGTTATGGAGGAATTGGAGCCGCTGGTGTAGATAATTTTATTTACCAGCGTAACGGATTTCCCAATCCTTTCTTCTATGGATACAAAACAGATGGTATCATTCAAACGCAAGCCGAAGCGGATGCCTACAATTTTGCCTACAACCAGAAAGCGAAACCGGGCGACGTGAAATTCAAAGACTTATCGGGCGCCGAAGGTTCACCGGATAACAATATCACTGCCGCTGACCGCACAATGTTAGGGAAACCGGTTCCCGACTGGATATTCGGATTTACTTTAACCGCCGAATACAAAGGATTTGATTTCTATGCGTTCCTGCAAGGTGTTCAAGGTTGCGAAATCTTTGATATTGCGAAACGTACCGATATACCGAGAGGAAACCTTCCGGCTTGGATTATGGATCGTTGGACGGGCGAAGGAACATCGAACAAAATTCCGCGTTTGGTGTCGAACGAGGACAACAACAATTGGCGTCCTTCCGATCTGTACATCAAAGACGGTTCTTTCATACGTGTAAAAAGTGTACAGATTGGTTATACCCTTCCACAAAATATCACCCGCATAGCCAGCATCGAACGTCTGCGTTTCTGGATTGGCGCCGAAAACCTTTTCACTTTTACCAAATATGACGGTTATGATCCCGAAATAGGTGATGGTCAGATGGGCGTATCACAGATGGGAAATTACCCGATAGCGCGTACTTTCAATTGCGGTTTGGGAATAACATTTTAAATCATTAAAATTAAAAAGATATGAAAAAATATAAATTAATCATAGCAATTATTGCACTGACAGGAATCATGAGTTCCTGCGGCGATGAATTCCTGACGCTTTATCCCAGCGGTGATGTGGTTGCAGGCGCACCGGCAACGCTGGACGTCATTGAGAAAAATCTGACCGGAGCTTACCAAATTCTTCTGTTTGATGATTATGCCAATGGGCAATGGATGCCTGTTACTGGTTACTTCGATCTTTGTTCTGACGACGTTTACAAAGGTGGAGGCGATGCCACCGACCAGGGCGACGATCAATTGGTGGCAGAGTATCGTACCGACGCGGTTAGGGTAAGAACTGGCTGGTGGAGTATATTTTATGCCGGTTTGAAACGTTGTAACGGCGCCCTCGAAGCCATTGAAAATGCTGTAGAACAATATGACAAATTGCCGCAATTTAAAGCCGAAGCGCTGACTTTACGCGCTTATTATGTGCACTGGCTGTGGAAAGCATACGGGAACATTCCTTATTTCGATAAAGCATGGACGGAAGAGCCTTTTCTGGCGCCGCAACATACCTTTGCCGAACTCTATCCGAAAATCATTGCCGATTTAGACGCTGCCATCAATACGCCCGAATTTCCGATGACGGCAACAACAAAAGGGCGCGTTACAAAGGCTATGGCAATGATGACTAAAGCGCGTGTAGTCCTTTATTATAAGGATCAATCGAAATACGCAGAGGTATTGGCGAATATGAAGACCATTATTGATAATGGCGCTTTCAGTTTAGTAACCACTGCCCCCGCAAACAATTTTACAGGTACCGGCTCAGCCCCGACGAACAATCCGGTAGAGTGGATATTTTTACGTGATGGGGAATTTAGCAGCGAAAGTATTTTTGAAGCCAATCATTATCCTGAAGCAAAATCCTGGGGAGGCGCTTGGGGTGGATTTGGCAATTACACGCCGCGTTTTACCGGCGCTCGCGCGCTTCAGCATTCAACTTATGTTGCCGGTTGGGGCTTCTGCCCTGTTGTGCCCAGCGCTTACAGCATTTTCGAAATAGGCGACTATCGTAGAGAAGCCTCTGTCATCGAATTTCCAAAAGGTACAACCGACGAGGCATATCAACATACCGGTTTATGGCTGAAAAAGTATATCGCACGCGTAGGTTACAATGTAGGTACCAGAGGTGATCGCGATTTGAATTACGAAAATAACTCGCGAATTTATCGTATTGCCGAAGCCTATTTGAATGCCGCTGAACTTGAGTTTTATGCGAACGGTCAAGCCGGCGCGCAACCTTACCTCGACAAAATCCGCGACCGCGCCTTTGGTAACGATCTTAACAGGATTAACGCTACCTTAGATAATATCAAACTCGAACGACGACGAGAATTTTTCGGCGAAGGAATGCGTTTTTGGGATTTGGTGCGTTGGGGTAGCGACGAAAAAGGTCGTCCAATTACGGAAACGCTTTCGGTTAACGACCCAAATGTGCCTATTTCGCGTACTTGGAGCGATAATAAAAAGTTCCTGCCCATCCCTCAATCTGAAATTGACCGGACAAAAGGAACTGAATTTGAATTGCAACAGAACCTGTATTAATCATTTAAAAATTGAAGTTTTATGAAAAAGATAATAAAATTCATATTTGTTGCGTTATTTGCCGCTTTTGTGCAGACGGCATGTTCGCCTGACGATGATCACAATATTGGTAATTCCTCACCTGTTACTCTGGATCAGGTAACATTTACCTACGCCAAAACAGATAGAGGAGATAATGTTCTCCAATTTACCAATACCTCGCTTGTTAATGTTGTACATTCAATGTCATGGGATTTGGGAAATGGAACTACCACCAATGTAAGAAATCCAATAGGTATCTATCCGAATAAGGGTACTTACACAGTTTCCCTGTCTGTTACTACCGCCGACGGGAATGTAGTGATTAGAACACAATCCATTGTCATCGCTCAGGACGACCCCAGTTTATTTGATACCCCGACTTACCGTAATTTGACCGGAGGAGCGGACAATGCAGAGGGTAAAACATGGGTATACGACCAGTACAATCTTTATACCGCTCAGGTAAAAAACGCTTTGGATAAGGATATCAGAGGACACATGGGTTTAGGACCACCCGCATCTAATTCACAAGGCTGGTGGGGCGCTGGACCGAATGAAAAATCTTACGAAGGCACTCTTGCATCTGTAGGTCACGGGTGGAAACTATACGATTGGAAACTCACCTTCTCGATGGCAAACGGGCTTAATCTGAAAATCGAAACTTCAGGAGAAGGTTACGGCAGGCAAGGATTAGACGGACAGGGATTTAATTCCATCTGGAAAAATAGCGATGATATGGCTTTTCTCTACAATGGAGGAGATTATAAATACGATTTAGTGGATGTTAGCGGTGATATGCGTTTTCCTACACTTACCTTGTCGGGAAATGCATTTATGGGATACTATGTCGGTACGCAACTGTACACTATCATTTACCTGACGGAGGAGGTGATGGCGGTTTCAGCAGATAATAATAATGAAGGACAGGAATGGATTTTTATCTTTATCCGCGAAGACCTGAATATTGAAAATCCTGTACCACCTAAAGAACTGAAGGAAGTACCGTTTTTCGAAAATTTTGAAGGCGCAGCGCTGACTGCTCCATTAAAATTTGATAATGAAGACATGGGCAGTAGAACGAATTTATTCTATCAGAATCCGGCTCCTGTTCCTATTAATCAATCAAGCAAGGTAGCTCTGTATGAGAAATCCGGCGGTTTTTATTCAAATATTTCCTATACGGCAGATTATAAATTCGATCTTACGACTTTAAATAAGATCAGAATGAAAGTGTATCTACCCGGATATAATAATTATAATGCTGATGGACAAGCTGCCGGAGATTGGATAGCAAATAAAAAGCTGCAGAAAATGGTAGCCGTAAAATTGCAGGATAGTTCAAAAGGCGGTAATGCATGGGAGAATCAGACAGAGATAACTTTTAGAGATTTACCAACCGACACATGGATCAACTTGATATTTGATTTTTCAGGGGCTGCGAATAGAACAGATTATGACAAGATGGTCATTCAATTTGGAGGTGAAGGACATTCCCGTTCCGGAATATTCTTTTTCGATGATTTGGAATTGGGCGAAGAGTTTGTCGAAGCAATTGAATTATCTAGCGCCGTTGAACAAAAAATTAATGGCGAAGATTTCTTGACGGTATGGCAAAAATTGGAAAAAGGTGTCGAATATACTTTAACAGGCGATTGGACAAATGCAAATGTTTTATTTAATGTAGATTTCTTTGAAAGAACCGCAAATAATAAAGTGAAATTCTTGGGAGAAACCGGCGAATACAATCTGCATTACAATCCTGTACGGAAAAATGTTATTCCCGAGTTTTTAGGGTTGGCAGAACTTCCCAATTTTATCATTGCAAAGGGAGTGGGCATAGCATATCCGACCACAATCACCCATGAGGAACTCAGAGCAGTATATCCTAACGCCCACTTAACTGCTTTTGAAGTTTGGGATGATAAAAATATAATGCAATATGTTCTGTTCCGAAAATTAGAAGCGGGCGTTTTCCAGGGGACAATTCTTTTACCCGGTAATGCAATAAGTTGGGGGTGGACTCATACCGGGTTTAATGTATATGAAGGTTTGGGAAAAGATGATGATTTCAAACTGAAGGCGGATTATTTTACCGGAGGATATAGTGGAACGGCTACATCTGTTATCAATGCAATCAGTACCAATGATGGCGATTGGGTAATAAGCAATGCTGTGGAACAGGGTTTCTACCGATTTACGATAAATTTGAATGATTTAACCGTAAAAGTTGATAACTTTGATCTTTAGTAGTTAGAAAAATAATGAATAAGAGACTGTTTTGAAAAATTATCTTCATTCAGTCTCTTATTTTTAAATATGTAAGATGAAAAAAGAGATTTGCACATTATTTATAGCGCTGGCAATATTTAGCGGATGCGAATCCAAAGAACCATCGCAGCCGCCTGAAGCAGATCATCTGTCTGTCAGTCCCGATGTGATTTCAATAAATGCAAACGGGAATACACAAATTTTAGAGGTTATAACCAACACCGGCTGGACTGTTTCTAACGTTGCGGAATGGTGTACCATCACACCGACAAGTTCATTGGGCAGCACCAATGTTTTGGTATCCGCCACGGCAAATCATTCCAAAGACACGCGCACGGCAGTAGTAACCTTTACAGCGGGTACGGCGAGCAAGACATGTACGGTCACTCAGGAAACCATCCCTGTGCCAAGCTACGTTCCGCAAGGATATACGCTTGTATGGCAGGACGAGTTTAACGATCCGCGTTTAAGCGACGGTAAGCCGGCTATGCCAAGCACAACCAAGTGGTGGTTCGAAACCGGAGCCAGCGGCTGGGGAAACAATGAACTCCAAAATTACATCCCCCGTTTTTCGGGACAAGACACCTGTGCACAGATTTACAACGGCACGTTGAAAATTATTGCCAAAAAAGTTGGATCTCAGGTGCTATCCATTCGCATGAACACCATCGAAAGCTGGACTTACGGATATTTTGAAGCCCGCCTGAAACTGCCTTCCGGCAAAGGCACCTGGCCCGCTTTCTGGATGCTGCCCAAAAACTTTGTCAGATGGCCCGACGACGGCGAAATAGACATCATGGAACATGTAGGCTACGACCCGAATAATATTGTATGTTCCATTCACTGCAAGTCCTACAATCATGGCATCGGCACGCAAAAAGGCGCAACCCGGCGGGTCGCCACGGCAATTACCGATTTTCATATCTACGCCGTCGAATGGACGAAAGATTATATTCACGGTTTTGTGGACGGTGTTCGTTATTTTACTTTTGAAAACGATAAAAAACAAAATAAAGACACATGGCCCTTTAACGTTCCGTTTTACATGAAACTTAACCTCGCATGGGGCGGAAACTGGGGCGGCGCTCAAGGCGTGGACGAAAGCGTTTTGCCTGCCACTTATGAAATTGATTATGTAAGAGTGTATCAAAAAAATTAAAAATAAATTTGTATGAAATATTTTTCAAACTGCATCCCGTTAGGAATGTATTGCTCGGTAGCGTGTTTTTTATTTTTCATCTCTTCTTTGCTGATTACAGCATGTAACGGGAGCGAGAAAAAACCTGTTATTCTGGAGGAAGGCGACGTAACGATATATGTTACCACCACCGACCGTTCGCAGGATTTCAAGAAACAGGCGGTGAATTTCAGCGACGAACAGGCTTCGGCAACTATTACCATTCGCGCCGAACAGCGCTTCCAGACCATAGATGGTTTTGGAGCGGCTGTAACGGGTTCGTCCGCTTACAATTTGCTGAAAATGACTTCTGAAGACCGAACGCAATTTCTGAAAGAAACTTTCTCGCCCACAGAAGGAATGGGACAAAGTTATATCCGTATCGCTATTGGCTGTTCCGATTTTTCGCTCAGCGAATACACTTGTTGGGACGACAAAGATGCCGGATTTGCCCTGACTTCGGAAGAAAAAAATTATGTCATTCCGGTTTTGAAAGAGATTTTGGCAATAAACCCGTCGCTCAAAATTCTGGGTTCCCCTTGGACATGTCCCCGCTGGATGAAAGTGAATAACTTAACCAACTTGCAACCCTATAATATGTGGACAAGCGGACAGTTAAACCCTGCATGTTATTCCGATTATGCCGGTTATTTTGTGAAATGGATACAGGCTTTTGCCGGTGAAGGGATTGTGATCTATTCGGTTACTCCGCAAAACGAGCCTTTGAATCGAGGAAATTCCGCCTCGCTATTCATGGGTTGGCAGGAACAGCGCGATTTTGTGCAAAATGCAATGATTCCGCAATTTAAGGCAGCCGGATTAACCACCAAAATATACCTGTTCGATCATAATTACAACTATGACAATATGAACGATCAGTATGAATATCCGGTTAAAATCTACGATGCAGGCGTAACCGACGATTTAGTGGCAGGCGCCGCTTATCACAATTACGGCGGAAGTAAGGACGAATTAATCAAAATACACGACAAATATCCCGATAAGGAATTGATTTTTACCGAAACATCCATTGGTACGTGGAACGACGGGCAAAATCTTTCTCTCCGCTTGATGGACGATATGAATGAAGTAGCATTGGGTACGGTAAATAATTGGTGCAGAGCGGTCATCGTTTGGAATTTAATGCTCGACAGCGACCGTGGACCCAATCGTCATGGCGGCTGTCAAACCTGTTACGGCGCTGTGGATATCAACCGTGCCAATTATCGCGACATTCGTAAAAATTCACATTATTACATCATTGGTCATCTTTCTTCGGTGGTGAAACCGGACGCAACCCGGATTGGCAGCGCTGCCAATGCCGCCGCCGCCAGTTTGGTTTATTCTGCTTTTGAAAATGCCGATGGTACTTACGCTTTGGTTTTGCTCAACCAAACATCGGAAGAAATTAAAACCACCATAACCGACGGCACAAAACGTTTTACGCACATTATTCCCCGTAAATCAGTCGTATCGTACCGGTGGAATTAAATGATCATTTACGATAAAATAAATGGGTATTGCGCATGTGAAGTATGGGTATTGCGCATGTGAAGTATGGGTGTTGAACATGTGAAACAGGGGTATTGAACATGTGAAACAGGGGTATTGAACATGTAAAACAGGGGTGTCGCGCATGTAAAGTATGGGTGTTGAACATGAGAAACAGGGGTGTTGAACATGAGAAACAGGGGTATTGAACATGTAAAACAGGGGTATTGAACATGTAAAACAGGGGTATTGAACATGTAAAACAGGGGTATTGAACATGTAAAACAGGGGTATTGAACATGAGAAACAGGGGTGTTGAACATGAGGAACAGGGGTGTTGAACATGAGAAACAGGGGTATTGAACATGTGAAGTATGGGTATTGCGCATGTAAGGGATGTAAAATTATTAACCTGTAAAGGTTTCAAGAGATTCCTCACTGCGTTCGGAATGACGTGCAGCATTTGAGAAAGAGGGGCATTTAGCGGCGGCTTCGCCGCCGCTAAATGCT
>Ga0123354_10016622_pt1 | contig 11528 bp, 7 predicted proteins | sample TergutLab28metaG_2_FD_97872 | JGI IMG/M metagenome (GOLD analysis project Ga0123354, IMG submission 97872) | Labiotermes labralis P4 segment gut microbial communities from Petit-Saut dam, French Guiana - Lab288 P4 | ecosystem: Host-associated > Arthropoda: Insects > Digestive system > Gut ... | reverse complement strand
TCAAACACAACTTAATCACTGAGGTGTATTTAATGACTGTGATGGAAACAACTACATGTTTCGGCCTGTATTGGCCATCATCAGGTTGTCTAGGGAACTTAAGGGCTAGCTATATGCATGCGTATAGCTAGCCCTTAAGTTCCCTAGACAACCTGATGATGGCCAATACAGGCCGAAACATATAGTTGTTTCCATCACAGTCATTAAATACACCTCAGTGATTAAGTTGTGTTTGACTGCATACCTTTTCCTAGTTTCACACACACACAAAACGGGGATGACACACTTCCTAGATCCTGGATTGTTGTTGTTGTTGTTAGACATTAAAACGGAACTCAGTTTTCACGAGCGTCTATACTATATGCTCTCAACTCGTACAGGAAGCAAGCACTTATTCATTCCGCAGTTTCTTACAACAGGTCCACAGCGTCTTTTGAAGCGAGCTCCCCGCAGAGAGCGACATACTGCCTTCTCTTTCAAACGCCACTATATTCTTTTTCTTTACGATATCCAATAGCTACATATCACTTTTGATAAAATAATGCAGCCACTCTGATCTTAACGCAGTCTAAAGGCAATAGAACTTTCTTTGTTTGCATGTGGGACAGCATGTTTGGAAGGCCGCTGTTCGCTATTCAATGACACGTTCCAAAATTACATTGCATATATTCTTATAATAAAACCAAAGAGATGCACTAATTTGTCAAATTTATTTTTGAAATAGAACTCTACATGTTTCGGACAGTTTCTCTGTCCATTATCAAGAGTATAGCACTGTGCACACAGCAATAGGTATATGTCATACAGGTTATGATGACTGCTTGCTAGCGGGATCAGGATATTCGTTGGTTTTATTATAAGAATATATCGCGATGCACGGTCCTCTGAATGTGAAATGTGTTGCGTATGTTGTTTAATTATCTCCAAAATCCTCAAATTTACAGGAAAATGAATGTGATAGACCAGAACTATGTGATGCAAGTCTTGAACCTTTCGCGGCGACAGAATTCAATGAAATTGTCCTCGGTCAGACAGCAGCGTCAAAGTGTTAAGATTTTGCCGACATTTCGGGAACTACCTCCATTCCCATCTTCAGGATAGCACTCTGAAGATGGGGAAACGTTGCAGAACTTTCAAACAATGACGCCACTGTCTGTCCGAGAAGATTTTATCCAACTATGTGCTCCAGAGAGACTTAGACAAGTTGTCAAAATAAAAAAAAAATTGAAGCGCCGACGACCATTTACAGTAGTCAACAACCGTATAATACCAACAAAACGCAATTAATGTACTTTCTCTAGTGTCAAGCAACTTTTGCATCACCCTGTATTTTTCGTTCCGATAAATACTGAGCGGCTTAAGCAGGAGATGCTTTCAAAAGCTAACGTAAAGTAAGGTTAAAATTGCCCGACCGAGTTGAAAATTCAAATGCCAAATAAATTTCTCGCAAAAATTTTCCAGTATCGAAGTTGCAAGACAATAGGTTTGAATGTCCTCCATTTCTTACACACGTACAGATGGACGGACGGACGGACACGGCGATTGCAATAGGCGCTCTGCTATGATGTGAGCGTGTCTGAGGAGGGAGTGGCTACGTCACGTTTCACGACGCGCCATCAACGTTTTCCAGACGAACCTGCCACAGAAAGTCAAAAGCATTGCAACAACTCAAAAAAAAAGGGGGGGGGGTTATTTCCCTTCTCTTCTGACTGCGAATTACTCGAGAGTTCTCATGAAGAACCTATGGCTTGCACCTTCTACTTGCAAATGGAGGCAGTAGGAGAGTAGGAACCTCCGGGAAGTTTGGTACCTCTCTACGGTCTTGCGCAGTTTTGCATCCCAGATGACAATCTCAAGCACTAGAAGTTGAAAATATCATTATCGTGTTCCTTTATCTGGCCACCTGGCTGTTGACACGGTACGTTATGAAACATGAATTGAGTTGTGGGCGATTTCACACTTTCGCCGCGAAGTGTCTGAGAACTGCGCTCTTCTGGGTTATTACACAGCGAGCGGTGGTAATTTCTTGCCGAAGTTTCGGGACAACTTATGGGTCAAATAATCTTGAACCCTGAGGAGGGGACCGATAGGTTTTCCCGAAACGTCGGTAAGAAATTACCACTGCTTGCTGCGTAATAACACAGAAGAGCGCAGTTCTGGTGGATTGAATTGAAATGCGTGCAGCAGAGTTCTTCTTGAGGTTCCATTAGGTTATACTATTATTAAACTACTGCACCACTACTATTATTGGGAGGTCGCGGTGACACAGAGGTTAAGGCGCTGTGCTACAAATCGAAAGGTCGCTGGTTCGATTCCAGATGGTGTCATTGGAATTTTTCATTGACATAAAATCCTTCCGATCGCACTATGGCCCTGGGGTCGACTAAGCCTCTAACAGAAATAAGTACCAGGAGTATTTCCTAGGGGTAAAGGCGGCCGGTGCATAAGGCTGACAACCTTACCACCATCCTGGGCCATTGTCACGTAATCTGGGAACCTTAACTTCCTGGAACCCTCTGAGCACCTCTGGCCTGTAATGGAACTGATTTACTTTTCCACTACTATTATTACCACCACCACCACCACCGCCGCTGCTACTGGTAGTAATAATAATAATAATAATAATAATTCAATATATAATTCAATAGTTTAATAATAATAATAATAACAATAATAGGAATTACTTACAATTGAGACCAATTCAATCTGTTCCTACGACACTGCAAGCAACACTAGACTTACGGAATACCTAAACACCTGTCTCTATTTCCAGTGCAGTGCACACGTGTAGTCTTACTAAAATAACCTACCGAAACACAAGCCCAGTTCAAGATGCCAACTGCCGTTTATCTGGTCAACAAATGTCCCGCATTTATCAAACCGATACTTTCGTTGCGTTATTTTTTTCTTGAACCAAATGGACGTATTCAGTGCCGAATTCATCTGAGCCGCCACTGGTACCCAACATCCAGGCCTGTCGATGGTTACATAACTTCCTGACCCCTTTTTCTTCTGTGGCGCTGTGGCCCAACGCGGGCCATGACCTCCTCATTCTTGAGGTTTCTTGACCACACAAAACGACGCATCACAGTCTGTAGGACTCCTCTGGACGAGTGATCAGTTCGTCGCAAAGACCTCTACATGACAACACTCACAACAAACATCCATGTCCCCGGTGGGATTCGAACCCACGATCTCAGCAGACGAGCGGCCGCAGACCGCGCGGCCACTGGGATTGGCTTCTTAGTGGTTAGACATGGAAATTATGCAGCGGTGGTCGACGGACCACACGCTGAACACGCTGGTCAAAATACGATCACGCGAACTTAAAAAAAAAGCAGAGTAAGAAATTTCCATAACTTATCAGATACGAGAATAAACACGACAGGTCAAAGAAGACCTTGTTCTGCGTCGTGACCCACATATCTCAGCTCCTGCATTATGCGCTGGTGCGTGATCTTCTTCAGTGCCTTGCCTGCTTTGTTCGTCATTAAATGCGTATGGCGTTAAAGAACAATTCGACCCAGGACGTCCGGATTTACGAATCTTGTACGTAGACAATTTGTACAACACCCTGGGCGAGGGATCGGCCAGACAAGAAGTCTCTACAAATACAAGACAATACATCAGGGGTGGCCAGCACGACAACCTTCGGAGCCACAATTTAGGTACGGTCCATGCTTTAGCAAAATGAAACAAATTTGCCTTACAAGATGCTTTCTAATGTCTGGTTAACCAAATACTACAGCTTATATTCAGGTAGTTAAAAGTCATATTTCTGAAGAATATCTTTTATAAACGCCATACACGGTCAGCCACGTGTGAATGTAAAACAGATGTACGTTAATTTTTACAGGCAACTTGACTTGCGCAAGCCCCACATATGAGAACGGCAAGCCGCGTTATGGTCACCCCTGGAATACAAACACAAAAAAAAAACCTGTCGGGGTGAATTATAAGCCACGACTGCTCAGTCCAAGCAGTGTAACAGCACACTGCTTAGACTGAGCAGTCACTATGACTGGCTATTAAGCATACGAAAAGTGCTCACCACTAAGGCACATGGGGGGGGGGGAGAGAAGGTGTAGCTCCACTCATTCTTAACCTACGAATAAGAAAATTGATAGCTTCATGTCCGGGTCGCTTTGCCCCACGTAAAGGAACCTCTCACGCACTGAATACAAGTCTTAGTGGGCCCAAGAACGGGTATGGACTTTTTGAGAAACACTAGAACTTTTTCCTTTTGCCTAGAAGACAGCGATACTGGCCACTGTTATGGAAGGAGCGAGAAAAACTATGAAAAAAAAGTCATTATATCTGGCTCTCTGAACCAAATACAAAGCGAAGGCACGCGTGCAGCCTCAGCGCTACTCCCACCTACTCCCTCACATCATTTCGTGTTTATAAACCACATTTAATAAACATAAGAGCCACGAGGTGTCTGTTTTGTCAGTTAATATGCCTGAGTTTTTCATTTTAGTTTTTATATTTCCATTAAATTTGTTCAAGACGCACATGAAAAATTATTCGAAACTAAGTTAAACTATAAAATAAAATAAACAACCAACTAGATGCACCGACGATGCTGCCTATCGGCAGCGTCGTCGGTGCATTGTCCCACAAGCAGTAAACACAGTCTAGTGCCCCTGAGGATGGGCGAAATTATCGCCCGAAACATGATGAGCTGATTGAAATCATTAATAAACCGTTATTGTTACATCTAGTTGGTTGTTTATTTTATTGTATCAGTGATGCACGATCATACATATATTAAATTCACAGTTTAAGTCTCAGATAAACCAGGGTGAAGCAATGCTGTTTTAGTACCCCTTCTTACCAAAGCAAAAATGTAACACCAGCACATGCACAGACCCTATATCTTTGTTATAGTTTGATCATTTAAGCCAGAATAACATCCGTAAAAAAAAACACGTGCCCATGCACACATTTTACCATTCTATCTGCCTTCAGTATTCGTTCATATTGCTGCACGAAAGTGTATACTGATTTCAATCAGATCGCTTTATTATGTTTCTATCTGAATTCTGAGTACAGTGAAGTGACGCTGATAACAAATACACCGTCTTTCTTGTGTACAACAAAAAAAAAAGCAACACACATAAGAATTTTGCTTTCTTGCAATGACAACGCTTGGACATGTCTCAAGATTAAAATTTATTTCCCTTTCTGACCCCAGAATCAGCTATAAAACTATAGGGTTATTCGAAATGATTGTCGGGGTTTTAACAACTTGCCATACACAATACACTTGAGATAGAAGCATATGTGTTTTTTTATTAATAGAACAACACTCCGAGTTTTTGTTGCATACCTTACAGGTGCTCTATATGTGCAACCTTTGTGATTCTACAAACATCAACACGATAATCGAGTTCGTTCCAAACTGTCTGTAGCATGTCAGTGGTGATGGTTTAAATGGCGGTTCTGATTCGTACCTTCAGTTCTGGGACACTTGCGGGAAGAGGAGGAACATAAACCTGATCCTTGACGTAACCCCATAGAAAGAAATCATACGGGGTTGCATCTGGAGAACGAGGTGGCAAGTTGTTAAAACCCCGACAATCATTTCGAATAACCCTGTATATACAGTCTCTGCACAGCACACAGCACACACATCTCCATGAACCTGACATAACATGCTGCCAAACCATCACATACTCCATAACGACGTATTTTAATGACTGTTTTATAAATGTGACTTTATCTAGGCTCAGATGTAAGCTCCTTGATGATAGTCGTAGACCGAAACATGTAGCAGCAGTTCTAATGTAAGTTTTAAGGTAAATTTTAATGATTTACAAAGCCGATACAAAGTGCATCTGTTGGTAAATGAAATACTTTGACGATACATCTTAAATGTTACTCTCTATTTCATTCTCTCCTCTTCTCTTGCACTTCTATGTCTGTATAAAATAAATCTATCAACAGTGCGTCTGTCTCCAGTCACCACAGTCACTATACAGGGTAATATACTTAAATCATACGTCATACTAGTTGAAAAGTTCAGCTGAAATTAAAATGGGAATATTTTAATATTTTTTACTTTAATTAGTTTTTAAAGCAAATAATGAAGGGGGAATAATTTATTTAATTCCTTCATCAGACATAAGTTTCGTATAGTTCATCCCTGTCCTACCCTTATCTCCTTTCTTTTCGCATTGCAAGTGGACTGACAGCTTTACTCTTCAAGTAGCATAATTTAGAACGCGCAGGTAGAGTAAGCGTGCGAAGGAAATGCTGCTACAGAGAGGGCTTGAAAAAAGACATGGGGTACGGACAGTCAACTGCACACCGTCTCCCGTGTCTACAGATATATAGGTTGTAAATATTTGTCTTCATAAAACGTTATATTTTTGTTAAAGTTACAACGTCATGGAGGGCATGGAATTGTATGTGATAGTCGTAACACAATGTGCCCTTTTCAAATTTTCGTTATAGAACAGTAATTCTGCGTCGTGTAATTTAGTTATAGTGATTTGCAAGCATCCGTATATAATACTTATTATTTGTTAATACGCTTAAAAATTATCTACACTGTCTCTTAATAAGAAAGAAAGATGCCTCACGCTCACTATATTATACAGGGTGTTCACAAATCCGTGTAATTTACTAACAATATACATTCTTATCATCTTTGTAAGGCACAACCGATTATAAATGTAACATATCGCGTGACTCTTGGATCATTATGAATTACACGGAAAAAAATCAGATATAATTTGGAAGAAAATTTTTGCAAGCTCCGAAATGCAGGACGAAGAAATTCGTAAATTTCTGGGTAAAGGACTTCACGGGCAGTACGTATTTCAGAACTATACGTTCGTATTTATGAGCGACTGGCATTCCGTTAACCTACATACACAATCTACTTCAGTGTCTATTTCCATCTAACACGACACATTAATGTTATCCGCCCGTTACTTGTCATTTTAATCAAATATCGCACATCTTTTTTAGTTTAAGAAGACAGATACTAAAATAATCTGATGCTTTTAAACAGGATGCTACATTATGCTATTAAATATTTGAACAGTAGGTTGGGAGGCAACGGGTTCGAATCTGCACCATGATAGTGGCCCATATACTCCGTGATTCTCCTCAGCGTCGCCAAGTATATTCCGTAACCATGCCCCAAATTACACTACGACTACGTCCTTGAACTCTCTTCACAATTAATGTATTCACTAATCAAACGCTGTATCAACTGGGCACTTCTGAGCGTTGTTCGATAGGGCACAACACAGGCTCGTGACAAGTTCTGACTTAAGTTGGCTACCATTTAGAGCACACAAAGACGACGAAGTAGTAGGCTATTTTTCGTGGCACAACTGTCCAAAACTGGCCTAAGCCGTCTCGTTGTTGAGGTTTAAAGATGACACACAATTAGACACACACACACACAATTAGACACACACACACACAAGACCGGCAGAACTCCTCTGCACGAGTGATCGGCTCGTCGCCGAGACCGATATCTACACTACACAAACCCGACACAAGAGACGAACATCCATGACCTCAGCGGGATTCGAACCCGCAGTCCCAACTATGATGCGGCCGCAGAATTAAGCCTCAGGCCGCATGGCCACCGGGAATGACACTACATGACGTAGGTTGAAAAATATGTCTACACAAATGTATACAGTTCCATGCACGCTACAATTTGTGCAAGTACAATGAACACAGCAACAACAAAGGCACGCTAAATACGCCGTGCACGTAAAGTCTAGAGCTTTGCCAGTTCTCTATAACTTAGTGAAAGGTTAATTTATTACCAGAATACTACGTCAGAATAGGTCCAATACCTGAGGCATAACGATACATCGAACAGAAGGCTGGCTCTGTTCAGTTATGAGGCAAACGTAATGCTACACACCCAACACATTACTCTTGGTTCAATAAATCTCAGTGTATATACACTATACGACAGGGGTGTCCGATCGTTGTTTGGCAAAGGGCCACAACCGGTACTGCCGGATGGTTCAAGAGCCGCGGTGTAAAATCCGCAATAATTGGTATACCTAAGCGCCGAAATTCCTGTGCAACATTTGACACCAGACAAACAATTTAAAACCGTGACCACGGGTTGCATGGACGGGTAGCTCAGTCGGTATAGCGACTGACTACGGGCTGGACGGTCCGGAATCGAATCCCGGTGGAGACGAGATTTTCCGCCTTTCAAGTCCGGCCCTGGGATCCACCCAACCTCCTGTAAAATGGGTACCGGGTCTTTCTCGAGTGTAAAGTGCGGCTGGGGCGTACTGCTGACCACTCTAGTGCCGCGGTCATGGAAGAGTAGAGCTATACCTCTACCCACCCTCTGGGCCACACCGGGCCTGTAACGGGATCACTTTACCTTACCACGGGCTGCAAAATACAACCTGTCGGGCCGCGGGTTGGACGCCTCTGCTATAGGATTTAAAAGAAGCATTAGACCATTCACACACTTCCTTTCATTAAATAATTTTTTGTTTGGCGCAATAGCCCCCATTGGGCCATGGACTCCTCATTCAAGAGGTTCCTACATCACACACACAACGACGCACCACAGTCGGTAGGACTCCTCTGGACGAGTGATCAGCCAGACGCAGAGACCTCTATCTGACAACACACAACACTCACAACAGACAGACGTCCGTGCCCTCGGTGGGCACCACAGTCGGTAGGACTCCTCTGGACGAGTGATCAGCTCGTCGCAGAGACCTCTACCTGACAACACTCACAACAGACAAACATCCATACCTCCGGTGGGATTTTTGTTTTGCAAGAGATTCGTCAATTTACTGTTCTCATAGAGCTAGGTACGTCTATTCCTAAACGTGTTTCAACGACAGAGCGACTAAGAAAATACATTTCTAAGAGAATAAAAAAAGGCAAATAATGTCAATTTTTTTTGGACGCAACAGCCCCCCAGTGGGCCATGGCCTCCTCAAACTTATGGTTTCTTTATCACACAAAACGACGCACCACAGTCGGTAGGACTCCTCTGGACGAGTGATCAGCCTGACGCAGAGACCTCTACCTGACAACACACAACACTCACAACAGACAGACGTCCGTTCCCTCTGTGGGATTTGAACCCAAAATCTCAGCAGGCGAGCAGACGCAGACCTACGCCTTAGACCGCGCGGCCACTGGGACCGGCTCATTAAAGAATTACAATAAGCGTAAGCGAAACAAGCAACCAAATTGTTCAGTCAAGAGAGGCGTGTGGACTGATCTAGCATTCATTTTCCCTCCTACACCTTAGCTGAAAGCGATCCAGCACAGCAGGTTTCACAAAGCAGCTCCTACATGATAATGCAGGCAAGGCACCTTTCCAAAACGTTGTCGATTTGAAGAACACCACTGGCAATGGGCTGTGTGTCCAGCGCAATATACGTACTGGCCGTGCGCGGTGCTACTCCAGACGGACTACAAATACAGAGGTTGTTACACCCCCACGCAAGGACGTTGGGTAATCGATTAGTCTTATCGAAACTTTATACACGACAAATTATATCGATTGCTTCAATTTTGGACATACTCAGATTATATAACCTGAAGACAAAACAGAATGAAATTTTCAGGACACAGCAAATCACGCTACTTGCTCCGTAGGTTAGGTTCCTCACTGCTGGACGCAAGTGGAGTTGCGTCGTCATAGTTTGGCACCAACAGGGCGTCAATACTAACCATTTTTATTATAATAAAATAGGCTAACAGGTTATATATCTGTTTTTTTAAAATTATCCTTATACAGGGTTCCAGAAAGTTGAGACTCCCAGAATTTCTAGACAATAGGCACATGAAGGTGGCAAGGCAAGCCCTATGCACCGGCCGCTTTTACGACCCCCCCCACCCCAGGAAATATTCCTGGTACTCATTTCTGTTACAGGCTGAGTCAATCCCAGGGCCATAGCGTGACCGGAAGGATTATGTCAATGAAAAATTCCAATGACATAATCGGGAATCGAACCCGCGACCTTCCGCCTTGTAAAGCTCTGCCTCAACCAACTGCGCCACTTTACCTTATACTTTCTTTAACATCAGTTATCAAAAATACTTGCTAGACGTCAACATTACAGGGCAAGATATTTATGGTGAACAAGATCACCGCGTAATATGTAACGATTTTAGTGGCACTGATAACAGTTGCAAATCTCGGCGACGCAGAGGGGCGGGAGGTGCTCAAAACTGTTCAGACGCTCTTATGATAACGCGATTTTAAATCCGGTCGATTTCCGTTAATTGGTGCAGCAGGAAGTTACTGCGTTTGTTAATGTCAGTAACACCGAATATGAGAGCCGTCTGCTGTTCCGTGTGACGTAAACCTGCACGGCAGTAGATTAAAGTACACCATTTTAACGTTTAATTGCACACTTTAATTAAGGTAAAGTGTAGAGAGAATGCCAATAATTGTACCCGGCTTTGCAGCAGCCTACAACATCAACAATCCTATGTTTTGTATATACAGTACCAACTCGAATTTTTGCATTTCCCACTCTTCCTATCCCTTGCAAATATAAATTAATTTCACATGAACAAAATTGTATATATTATTGTAAACAACACAGGTACAAGAATATACAATTTGGTTACAAAATACCTCACATTCTTATAATAAAACCAACTAGATGCACTAATTTCTCAAATTTATTTTTGGAATAAAATTCTACGTGTTTCGGACAGTTCGTCTGTCCATCATCAGGAGTGTTTCACTCTACATACAGCAATGGTATATGTCATACAGGTTTTCTGGCAGCTTGCAAGCTGTCAGCAATACCTGTAGGTATTGCTGTGTGTACAGTGAAAAACTCCTGATGATGGACAGAGGAACTGTCCGGAACATGTAGAGTTTTATTCCAAAAATAAATTTTAGAAATTAGGGCATCTAGTGTTTTTCATTATAAGAATTTATCACGATGCACGGTAACCTGAACGTTAAATACCGTACCTTTTCTATGTCTGGCTTATGTTTGTGAAGATACTCAGAAAGAACAAAAGAGCATTTAAAAATTCTCCTTTTTTTTTCTGAACGTCTCTTCCCCACGTCACTCCCAAGACACAATATTAACCGCATAACAGTAACATGATAAGGCAGTCCATCTCGTGACCATTTTCATATAGGCGACAATTTCTTACCGAGTCTCTACAGAACGCAGGCAGCAATACCTGCTTTGATTAACCATCCATGGTTACGTAAGAGATGGTCGACGCAACCAGGTTTTTAAGTGCTTAAATAAACAACACTTTTCGAAACACCAGTTCACCATCAGGCCAACAAACGTAATATAAGATATAAAATGTGAATACAAAGGAAGAACATGCGCATCTCTGTATTTCCCTTTTATGTATTCTATTACGTGTTTTGGCCTAGTAGTGACATGAACAGTTGAAACATTTTGTTTTGACGTTTTACTGACCGTGCATCTCAGTATATTTATCTCAGTAATTAACCAACTTGATGCACAAAATTTGTTTCACAATAAGTTTTATTTCATGCCTCTACATGTTTCGAGCACATG
>Ga0123354_10016620_pt1 | contig 11528 bp, 8 predicted proteins | sample TergutLab28metaG_2_FD_97872 | JGI IMG/M metagenome (GOLD analysis project Ga0123354, IMG submission 97872) | Labiotermes labralis P4 segment gut microbial communities from Petit-Saut dam, French Guiana - Lab288 P4 | ecosystem: Host-associated > Arthropoda: Insects > Digestive system > Gut ... | reverse complement strand
TTCCCCCAGATTAGACAGATGATTCTCGAAATGGTGGAGCGTATAGCGCACAAGAAAATGTCGCTCTATCAGGAGACGTTTGAAGCTTTAAGGTCTTATGCAATAGGAGGTATTTTCCTAATTATTTTTTTCGACTATTGTATGTTGACTGTTTCGGGAAAAATGCTTGTGTGCAAGGTTAAGAATGAAATCAGGGATTGTCTGTCTGAAATCGACCGGCGTTCTTTTACCAAACCGGTTTTGTTGATGTTTGGTATCTATCTGCTTGGAATTTCAAGCATTATCCGTGCTGACTTTTTGTATATAGACGATATTGGACGTTCCGCGGCAGGTTATCGCGGATGGTATGGTTGGAGCCGTTATGTGGCGGAGTTTCTTTCAATATTTATTCATGCCGATTTTCATTTGACGGATATTTCGCCTTTGCAACAGTTGATAGCCATTCTTATGATGGCTTTTGGCAGCGTCTTGTTGGTTTATATTCTGAACGATAGAAAAATAACAATGACAGGTCTTTTAGCGAGTGTGCCTGTCGGACTTTCTCCCTATATGCTGGAATGTTTGTCATATAGATATGATTCGCCTAACATGGCGTTGTCGGTATTGGCAAGCATTGTCCCGTTTTTGTTTCTTGCCCGTAAAAAAGCCTTTATATTTTGTTCCATAGTTTCCCTGCTGGTGATGTGCATGACTTATCAGGCAGCGTCCGGAATCTATCTTTTGATAACATTGGTCTTATGTTTTAATGATTGGAACGGAAAGCGGAAAAATAACCATGAAATACTTTTATTTTTGGGAAAAGCAGTTCTTTCTTTCTGTGTAGCAATGCTTATTTTTAAATTGTTTTTAATGAGACCTTTCAACACATACGTATCCAACACAATGTTTCCGCTTTCGCAAATGTTTTCCGGTATATTGGCTAACTTTATAAAATATGTGCGTGCCATAAACAGCGATTTTGGCTTTATTTGGAAAGCCGTCATCGGGATAATCTTTTGTTTCTTCGTTGTAAAATCGGTTCATATGTCTGCAAGAAATAAGATGATTTCATTTATAGCCTCTATTGCTCTTTTGTGCCTGCTATTCTTCTTTTCGTATGGCATATATTTTGTTTTGGAAAATTCTCTTTTTGCACCGCGTGCTATGTATGGATTCGGGGTATTTTTGGGAATTATTGGTATCGGTATCTCATTCAATTTTAATAAATCGGCAAAAATAAGCGCTTTGGCATTGAGTTGGTGCTTTCTTGTTTTTGCTTTTTCATACGGGAATGCTTTAGCTGACCAGAAGCGTTATGCTAATTTCCGGGCAAGTATCTTGTTGCAGGATTTGAGCGCTTTGTATCCGGATAAAGATGAAAATGGGAATAAAATATTAATACAGCTAAAAAACACGATTGGCTACACGCCTGTCGTAAAGAATATTGCTAAGCATAATCCTGTTATTTACAAATTAGTTCCTCAGATGATGATGGAAGAAGAACCTTGGTCCAATTATTATTATTTGGAATATTTCAATTATGCCCCTTTCTCTACGGCTAATATCGGGATGAACAGGGCGAGGAGCGGCGAACCGTATATAGATTTTAATACATTGAATTTACCGATAGTTAAGAAGACCTATTATCACACGATAAAGAGTGATGGAAAACGGGTTTTGGTGGAATTGAACGAAGGAATAAAATAAATTAATGGAGAATATGAATAAGAAAAAGGTAGTAAAATACAGTATATATGTTGTTTTAACGGTAGGGCTTATATTCTGTGTCGCCGCATTATTTTCTCAAGTCAGGCAAATGATTATCGAACTGACAGTGCGAATATTGCATCATAAGAACCCCGAAAACTTTTATAAGATGTGGTTTAAACCAATGCAGACTTACGCAATGGGAGGTATTTTCCTTTTTGTCTTTTTGGGCTATTGTTTGCTGACTGCGTCGGGGAAAACGCTTGTGCGGGAGCTTAAGAACCCTCTGAAAGAAATTAATTGGCGTTCCTTTATAAAGCCGGGTTTATTGATGTCCGGTATTTATTTACTTGGAATCATAAGCATTATCCGGGCAAACTTTTTGTATGAGGATGATATTGGTCGCAGTATTGACGGAAATCGCAGTTGGTATAGCATGAGTCGTTATGTATCTGAATTTTTGTCTATTTTTATTCATGCTGATTTAAGGTTGACAGATATCTCGCCTTTGCCGCAAATTTTAGCCATTCTTATTCTGGCAATTTGTAGTGTTCTATTAGTTTATATATTGAACGATAGAAAAATAACCACAGTAGCTCTTTTAGCGAGCGTTCCTGTCGGACTTTCTCCTTATATGCTACAATGTCTATCGTATAAATTTGATGCACCTTATATGGCGCTATCAGTGTTGGCAAGTATTGTTCCTTTTTTATTTCTTGCTCATAAAAAAGTCTTTATTTTTTATTCTATAGTTTCCTTGTTGGTGATGTGCATGACTTACCAAGCTTCATCCGGAATCTATCTTTTGATAACGTTGGTTTTGTGTTTCAGCGATTGGAACAGAAAGCTGAAAACCAACCGTGAAATCCTTTTATTTTTGAGGAGAGCTGCATTTTCATTCTGTGCAGCAATGCTTATTTTCAAAATATTTTTATTGATACCTTACAATGTATACGTATCCACCTCAATGCTTCCGTTTTCACGAATGTTTTCCGGCACATTGGTTAACTTTACGAACTATGTAAATATCATATACAGTGATTTCGGATGGATTTGGAAAGCTCTAATTGGGATAATTTTATGCTTTTTTATAGCTAAATTGGTCTATAATTCTGCACGAAATAAAATGATTTCATTTACATTTGCTATCGTTCTTTTGTTCCTGCTGTTTATCCTTTCGAATGGCGTTTACCTTCTTTTGGATCGTCCTCTTCTTAAGCCGCGCGCCTTGTATGGCTTCGGGGTATTGTTAGGAGTTATTGGTATCGGTATCTCATTCAATTTTAATAAGTCGGCAAAAATAACCGCTTTGGCATTGAGTTGGTGTTTTCTTGTTTTTGCTTTATCTTATGGAAATGCTTTGTCTGACCAGAAGCGGTATGCAAATTTTCGGGTAGGTATCATTTTGCAGGATTTGAGCGCTTTGTATCCGGATAAAGATGAAAATAAAATATTTGTACAGCTAAAAAACTCAATTGGCTACACGCCTGTCGTAAAGAATATAGCCAAACATAATCCTATCATTTATAAATTAGTATTTCAGATGATGATTGAAGAAGAACCTTGGTCCAATTATTATTATTTGGAATATTTTAACTATGCTTCTTTCTCTACGGCTAATTTAAAAATGAATAATGGAAAGAGCGGCGAACCGTTCATTGATTACAGCACATTGAATTTGCCGGTAGTTAAAAAAACCTATTACCATACGATACGAAGTGATGGAAAGCGGGTTTTGGTGGAATTGAACGAAGGGATAAAATAGAAATTGATAGGAAATATCACCACGAAGTGGTGCAACGACTACAATTTTGTTAAATATCGAGGTGTTTGCATCTTTCCAAATATTCCTCTGCCTTATCTATTCTTGGGTTTTTGCATTCAAGAAAGCGATAAAATGAAAATGTTTTATTTATCCCAAATAATTTTACGCTTACTTTTTCAAAAAAATACTTCAACAAAGATTCTATTTCATCTGCGTCGTTTACATGCTCATGTTTCATTAATACATCATAATCCAAATTATACCTTCTCTTATATTCCAAACCTGTTGTCAACTTATAACCTAATTTCCAGAGAAACCTTCCTTCATTCGGAATCGATGCATATAATCCCCCTTTGTCGTTTAAAAGCAAGCAACATTTTGCAATGACTTCCGGTAAATTTAATATATGCTCAAAAGTTGCACAAGAAATAATTCTATCGTATTTTTCATTAAGGCTAATATCTGAAATGTCATCATAGATGTTCCTTATTCGTATTAATTCGGACGAGCCTTCATACAATAATTTAAACGGTTCAACAATATCATAAATCTCAGCTTTTTCATATACTAATTGGTTAAGGGTTCCGGCCCCAAGTTCCAATGTTTTTTTGTTACTTTCGCTGCTTTTTGCAACCTCCTTATGCAGCCAGTTTTCCATTTTTTGTGATAAAAAGGTCATTTTTGTTTCGCCTTTCCGGTTTTCCTCATAATTTTTTTCATAAATGTCCCGGTATTCTTTAGGCAATTCTGTTCTTTTCTTTGGAAAATCTTTTAAAATTGAGTCTGAAAACATATCGTTTTATTTTTTTAATATCTGCAAAATTACAACTTTTTTATGCATTTGCAAAAAATTCCTCCGAAAGAAGTTATTCTTTTATTTTTTTTTGTACTTTTGCCATTTATGTTTTTAATTTCTCTAATTGAAATGAAAAAAATATCCATACTTGTTCCTTGTTACAACGAAGAAAAATCGTTGCCTCTTTTATATAATAAATTAGTAGAATTGATTCATTTCTGTCATAATCAATCAAATAAAGAATTGGATGGGACCGATTACGAATGGGAAATTTTATTTGTGAACGATGGTAGCAAGGATAATACCTTGTTAATTCTTAAGCAGCTTCGCGAAAAGGATAAGCGGGTTTGTTATGTCGATTTATCGCGTAATTTTGGAAAAGAAAAAGCTATGCTTGCAGGATTTGATTATGTAACAGGCGATTGTGCAGTGATAATGGATGCTGATTTGCAACATCCGCCTCAAATTATTCCTAAAATGGTGGAAGAATGGGAAAAAGGATATGATGATGTATATGGGAAACGGATTTCGAGAGGAAAGGAGAGTTGGCTTAGGAAAAAATTCTCTTTACTGTTTTATAAGACTTTACAGAAAATGTCAAAAGTTGAAATTTTACAAAATGTCGGTGATTTTCGATTGTTGGATCGTAGTTGTATAAATGTTTTGAAACAAATGCGTGAACAGGAACGATATACAAAAGGAATGTATTGTTGGATTGGATTTAAAAAGAAAGAAGTTGAATTTGAAACGCAAGATAGAATTGCAGGTAATTCGTCGTGGAGTTTCAGGAGTCTGGTAGGTTTGGCTATTGAAGGAATAACTTCTTTTACGACTGTTCCGTTAAAGATTTCAACATTTGTGGGAGCTATTGTTTCTTTATTGGCATTTATTTATATGATTTATATTTTTATAAGGACGATGGTTTATGGAGACATACGGGGTTTTCCTACTTTGATTATTGCTATTCTTTTACTTGGAGGATTGCAGTTGCTTTCAATAGGTATACTCGGCGAATATTTAGGCCGAATCTTTAATGAAACAAAAAATAGACCTACTTATATCGCGAGAGAATATAATGGCGAGAAAGTAAACAAATAACGTTTTATTTCCGGTCATTAGGATTTAAAAGTTCATACTAATTGAAATTTTTCCGGCGTTTGCTTTATAATATTAACCAACCATTCTGAACATTGCATAACAACAATTAATAGCATTGGCAGGGACGGTATGATGAGCCTTCCATAATCACTCGGCGCTGTAAGGAGTATCGTTAACATGTTACATGAAATGTATGTTAAAAATATAATTGACAGAATAGGAATTTTTCTCTTTTTAAAAGCATCAAAGATAATTAAAAAAAAGTAAAAAAACAATAAAATAAATAGTTGAAAGAAAGTTATACTTACACACCAGCCTATTACAGGAATAAAGGTGTCAATGGTAACCCCTACGTAGCTTTTGAGGTTATTCATTCTGCTTCGATTACTCTCTTCACTAAATAGAAACGGCTTAAAATTCTTATGTAATGAATTTTGCACAATTGAATGTAATTCCTTTTGTCCACAATTTTTATATATTGAATATGATTCGAACAAAGCAAATATGAATTTCCTTTCTGTACTATTTTCATAGGTCGTTTTTATTTTTTTAGATACAAATTCCTTTGTTTCAGGATTTTGAATTGACTCCAAATCTATCAGATCATAATCTCTCAGCATGGCATATAGATTCAAATCACCTACTATACTTATTTGAGCCACTCCATATTCTTTTTTCATAAGAGAAAGATAACCCACAAACATAGATAATACAACAAGAGATGAAATAAAATACAACATTAAACTTTTAAAAGGAATTTTTTTAAATAAAAGATATATAAATATCCCTATTATAACCGGAAACATAAACAGGAAAACAGGTTTTGTAAAAATCAAAAGCAATAGCATCAAATGGATCAAAATACAATCCTTACTTTTTCTGTATTTTATATACTTAACTAAAAAATAAGTAAAGATTGTAACAAATGATATACTTAGTGATTCCGGAATAATTTGATTATGGTAATTGATAAATGCCGGATGACATACATAAATCAACATAATTACAAAAATCAGACGATTCGAATGGGTAAACATTTTCAATGTAAAATAGAAAAAAGCGATAGCAATTAGAAATAGGAGATACTGAAAAACGACAGTAATTACTAAATTTTTAGTAATCAACAAAATGAAAGGATATACCGGCGGTCTAAAATCACTAAACTTTCCTGTCAAAAGAAGATTTTTTGCACCAAAATATGAATACGTATCATAAGTAAAAACTTTAAAGCCGGTAAATATAACGACAAGTACCGAAACAATAATTGCAACTAAATAAACAATTCTTAAAGGTTTGTATTCTTCAGATTTAAAGAACTTTGTTAAATGTTCAATAAAAAAATTTCTCATATTTTTGACTTATATTTAGAAGTTGTTATTTATTTCTTCGCCATTACAACTAAATTAAGCGGCATTGTTTGATTATCAGGTAAAATATAGTTCAAAAGAATAAATATTATATTTAAAGGGCCCAACAGAATTGCTTGTAACAATATCCTCAACGGTCTGTATTTCGGAAAAACGTTTTCAATCCAGAATGTATTGAAAAATTGGCAGATGGTTTCAAAAAAACTTGTTGTTTTTTGAATATGTAAAACTTCAAAACCATGTTTTTTCAACAAATAGGCAATTCCGAAACTGGTATAGCGACCATAGTCGTACGGTATTTCATGTTCATTTCCTGCAAAAGGAATAGTAATTAACAATTTGCCGTCGGGTTTTAGGCATCGGTTCAGTTCGGCAAGAATGGTGTTCGGATTAAAAACGTGCTCCAGCGTTTCCGAAGTAAATATACTGTCAAATGACTCATTTTCAAAAGGTAATGTTTTACCGTCGTAAAACACGTCTATCTTGCTGGATGCGTGATTGTGTCCGCTCGTTTCTATATCAACGCCGATATATTCGCTGACATGAGTGAATAAACTTTGATAGGGCTTGCGTCCGCTGCCGAAATCCATTAATTTTCCGGTCATTAAAGGGGCGTCTTTCTTCAGATTTCGCAAAAGTCCTTTTCTGGAAAAATAAGCAGGATTGATAAAAATAGAAAGGGCGTTTACGAAAAACAACTGTTTGGTGTATATGTCTGATAATTTTTTAATTATATTTTTCATATCAAATTTATTTGATCCTATATACTGCAAAATGATCGGTTTCTTTGATTAGCTCTGCGTTTTCCGTTGCTGACTGTTCTTCCTGTAAAATTTGAGCGCTCTTTTGAGCGTTTTTGTTTACAAGAAGCATAATATTGGCTTTACTGTCTAACTTGGGAAATTTGGCCTTGATATCAGCCTCCTTGTTGATTTTATACATCATCTTCTTGGTTTGCGCCACGGCATTGGGGGGATTTCTGGGAATAGAATCAGTAAAGGAAAAAAAGACATTTTCATATTGATTCAAATCCTGTACCATTTGTTCAAATCCGCTTGGGTATAGCGCTTTTTGCTCTGCTAATCTTGTATAGTAATATTTGGGTATATTCCATTGGATATAAAATATATATCCGGTAATAATAATTGTTGTTAAAGACAAAAAAAACGTTTCTGATTTCTTTTTATAAAATGTAATAGAATAGGCAATCAGAATAATTCCAAGTATAAACGGCAATCCTAATTTTAATATGGAAAATTCATGAACGGCCGAATGATTTATGAGAACGATTAATTGAATCACTGCCGGAAGAATTACCATAGAAGAAAAAATTACGATAACAGACCACTTTTTATTGACTATCAAATAAATATAAGCGATGAACGAAGCTAAAAAGAGTAATAATCCGATTGCCTGATAGGATTTATAAACAGAATAACCAAGTCTTAAAATATAATTTCCTGCAATAATATTAGATTGTCCTGTTCGCTCCCAAAATTTGACTGCTAAAAAATGTTGCCAATTATCGAATTGTGTTATTTGTAAAGCAAAAAGGCCAATAGCTAATAAAGCGGGAATAATATAAACGGCTAATTTTTTCAAGATAATTGTTCCTTTTTCTTTTTTTCTTTTGGATTCAATCAAATGAATCAGGCACACTATAAATATCTGTATCCAAAAATAATAATCAACAAACATTCCGCCAAAAACAGTTAAAGCCAATAAACCGTTAATGACTTTTAGATTACCGGAATTTTTTACAGGGACATAATTTTTAAGCAACTCTAACAGTAAAAACAAATAAACAAAAAACAAAACCAATTGATCTGAAAAAAATACATTTTTCAAATAATAAACATTGCTTGGAATAGAAATCCATAAAAAAGATAAAAATATGGAAAGAATCAAGTTACCATATTCGGATTTCAATTTCACAATATGGACAAAAAACAAATAAATTAAGAGTCCTATTAACAGGGCATCCAACATAAAGAAAACAGTGCCGACTATTTTGACAAATTTCATATTTATTTGGCTGTATCCCAATGTTTTTGCTATTCCATAAGTCAATAAAACGGTTCCGGTAGGATAGGAAATATATAGTGACCGGCTTTGTACAGTTTGTGCTTCAATTGATCGAGGTTGTTCCAACATCGTATATTTATCTGCTGCAATTCCATCGTTTAACCAATTGTTGGTGAATTTTATAGTGCTGGCGGACAACCAATTGTAACTGGATTCATTTACGTAGTATACTGTACCGCAAAAAAATAATAGAATAATTGCAGAAATAGTGAGTATTGGATACTTTTTTGTAAAATGAAGCATAAATACGTTTTTTTAGCTACAAAGGTATAAATAATTGATTACATAGTAAAATGTTTATTATTTTTTCTCATTAAAAATTACTAACTTTGCACTTTGAAGATGAATACTTTGACTAATATTTTATATAACAAATGATATCTGATACACGCGTGTTTGACAGAATAAAGAATTTTATCTTATTGCGATGTGATAAAGATTTAGTTGTAATCTATTTGATTGCAATAAGTGTTTCCATTCTTATGTTTTTCTTTGCTCCAAAAGTAACGATTATGGACATAAATGATTATATGTTTGCAAAAATTCAACTTTTAACTTATTGTAAATTAGATTATTATAGAGTACCTTTATATCCCCTTTTTCTGGCGTTAACTTATAATGGCACAGGAACAACCATTATGCAGAACATCATTTTTTTGATTTCAGTCGGTTTTTGTTATTCTATTTTGAAAATGTTATTGTCTTATCGCTGGGTGATTTTTTTCTTTATGGTAGTATATGTGATTCATCCGGCTTTTGTTTTCTATAATAATGTTTTGATGCCGGAATCTTTATCCATCTCGCTGTGTACTATTTATCTGTTTTTTTTAATCAGGTACATTTTTCAGGAAAAAACAAAGGATTGTTGGATTTTCCATATTTTGGCGCTTATTCTTATTTTCATTAAACCGGCATTTACCTTTCTTTTAGGTATTTCTGTCGGTATTTTTATTTATCAATCACTTTTCAAAAGAAATATCCGACGTGTTGGTCTTTTTATACTCCCGATGATTCTTGCTATTTCATTGGTTGGATTTTATAGCATGAAAATGAAGAAAGATGAACGGGTGTTTAATTTGAGCTGTGTTACCGATATTAATTTATATTGGATTTTAGGCGATCATCATCTTCTCGATTATAATTCAATTGAGAACAATGAACTTAAAACTTTAGTACAAACGCACCCTTATGGAAATTATGCCGTTGAAATAATGGATGTTCGTAAAATTTACGGATGGAAAGCAATGCATGACATTGTACAAACTTCAATACAAAAAAATAGAAAGGCATTTCTGATAGGAGATAATATAACAAGAACCAGACTGAATAATTTTAAGGAAGTTGTTGGCGGAGGTCCTATCGGAAATTTTTGGAAAGTGGTTACTTTCTTTTTTAGCATTACTTTTTTCCAATTAATAACCATCTTATGTATTTATCTGCTATTGATAATCTATACTTATTTCAAAACAAGGAAAATACCTGTTCTTTCGATAACTTTTTTTGTATTTATTACTGTTAATTTGTTTATGTTTTACTTTTTTGCCGTTAATGATTTGAGTCGTTTGGCTGCAACAATATTGTTGGTATCGTTGTTAGTCATAGCTCAACTTACAGAGTTTTCTATTCAAGTAATTAGAAATGGGAAAATTAAACGTGATCATTTAAAAATTTTTCAATAAATGAAACAACCTCTTTCATTTGATCACAGGTGAAGATTGTCCTTGTAAACCGATGTCTTATTTTTTTGAAAAATGTACGGGTCCGATTTCACAAAATTAACAAATTTTTTATTACATTTGCACAAGATTGTGCACAACAAGAAATAGTACAAATAAAAATGACTGATATGATCAATAAAAATTTATTATTTGTTTGTTTATGCCTGATTGGCATTTTCCCGCTATGGGGACAAAATGTTACTGTTGTTGAACAGAATGATGCATTTACTGTATCTGAAAAGCAAAAGGAATTTTACTACGTCGAGAAAGATTTTCCTTTAACAAATGATCGATGGATTGGAACATTGGAAGGGTATTGCACCAACACTAAAAAGTCGAATCTCGAAAGTTTGTTTTATGATTTTTGGAAAAAATCAAATGCAATGGGCGCCAATTCTTTTTTTATTAAAGATTTTTCGAATCATCAGGATACTATTTTTATAGCCGTTTCGATATTTAATTTAACAGAAAAAGAATTAGATGATAATTACGCATTATATTCCTGTAATTCAATCTATATTTTCGGTGATTTGCTTGCCTCTAACCCGCCCAAAAATCGAGAAGTCAAAATAAATAAAGAGAAAATAAAAATCTATCCGCTAAGTTATTACAAATATCAAAGCGATATTGGTGAAAAGGTCAATATCAGTATTGGAGGAATGTTAGGTAGCGGTTATACTCGAACAGGGGAAGTCGGAAAGGTATCTGTTTATCTGTCGTTGGGTGGTGGAAATGTTCAGCCGGGTGTTACTCCTATGGGAGGTGTGGGTATTCGTTTCAGCAATGGAAGTATTTTCACATTGGATATGAATTTTGGACAATTTTTAGCTAAAATATTGGAAAGGCCCTACGGGAAGAATGGTGAAACATGATATAATATTTTTTACAGCTTCTTCAATAACTTCAATGCGCGGTCGCTGTACGGCGGATAGCGAAGCGGTATGTCTATCAGCGTGGATTTCCGCAGCACGCTTTTATGATGCGTGAAGGCATCGAAGCCGGCTTTGCCGTGA
>Ga0123354_10016618_pt1 | contig 11529 bp, 10 predicted proteins | sample TergutLab28metaG_2_FD_97872 | JGI IMG/M metagenome (GOLD analysis project Ga0123354, IMG submission 97872) | Labiotermes labralis P4 segment gut microbial communities from Petit-Saut dam, French Guiana - Lab288 P4 | ecosystem: Host-associated > Arthropoda: Insects > Digestive system > Gut ... | reverse complement strand
CACACACACACACACCCCACACACACACACACACACACACATACACACCACACACACACACACACAGTAGGATTCCACTGAGAGAGTGATAAAGTCGCACGGCCGCTGGTATCGGCGGCACAAGTGACTGGTGGTGACTAAATATGTAGTCGGTAACTGGATGCGCAACAGGAAGGGTCAGTGATCCACCTTCAGTGCCTGCGGAGAGCGACACGACTAGAATAAAGCTATCATATGCTACTGCCTGTAAACTGACGTTTAAAAACACTTCACTGTGTGGCCTTGTGTTGCAATACTGGATTCACCCGGAAAACGTAGATGTTCATACGTAACGTTAATGCAGAAAATTCACTGTGCACGGCACGTTAGTATATGGGAGGGGTCATGCCTATAGAGCTTCATCACCGACCTTGGAACTAGATGGGCGGTCGGCCGGTTTACATCCGGTCAAGGACCCCGACCCCTGCACCCTTTCAAAAAGCTACTTGGGCGCCAGAGCCGGGATTTACGGTTTGTAGAGGGGACAATTGTTTTGCCCCTGCTAGCAATTGGACCGCGATTTATGGGTTATCCGTCACTATATTGACTGGACTAACCCTGCTCTATGCGAGATTTCAGGCTTCCTCCGCCAAGTAGCATATCTGCCTATTGAAGTTATCGCTGTTAACCTTCGGCTACCACACCAGGGTTTACGATTTTCGTGACTACCTGCGATATTTTCAGCCTATCAAGGACACTGCCCCCTGGAGTCGGGTGCGACATTACTTCCTCGCCAACCTCTCATAATCACCGTGGTTTGGTTTGGAAGACGGAGAGTTATAGACAGCTTTTGGTGTCTGGGTACGATAAAAGTTGTCCCTGCCCATGCCACGATTGCATATAGCGAACAGCTGAGGTGTAACTCCACAAAATCGTAACCTTGGCGCCAGATACAGGTGTCAACTTTTAGCCTCGGCCGCTTTACCTACCGAAAGTAACTACGGTATTCTTTCTGTAGGAGGCTGAGTGGGCCCTAGAGCCTGTCCGGAGAAAAGTTAATTGCCTGTGGCGGGAGTCAAACACCAGACAGTAAGGGGTATGGCAGCCCCTGTCATTACTTATCGTACGCTCTCTGTCTCTTCACCAAACACCACAAATAGCATGTTGAATAGGTACATGAACAAAACACAACGAAAGGCTACAACGCTGTGCACAAACAACCAGGAACTGGTCCAACATGGCGTTAATCGCCACTCGCATCGCAACTGCACGCGTAACAACACATGAGCTCACGTGACGTGAGGATACTGTGTTCCCGCTTTTACAGTCTTGCCAACGTTCACGATGTCAGTGTGATCGCCAGAACAAGAGGGGACACACAGCATTTCTCAAAACTGGATGTAAATGAAAAAAAGTATGGATAGCTACACTTAAAACCCACTTTTGGATAGGGATTGCTGTACCTTGTTTTAGCGTATAAATTGTCATCAAGCCAAAAATATCCAGTAAATTTTCGTAAATATTCCGACAATAGCAGACGTCATGAACTGTGTGCATGAAAATAGGAGACTATTTTGAAGTTAGACTAGCCTGGGGCGGAAATGGGGGGGGGGGTGTGGTAGCCCCGGGCGGCAAAATGAATGTTTTAAATGAAAAATGTTATTTTTTGCTCTCAAGAAATGTTACATAATTGAAGTAAAATAAAAGACAATTCAATAAATAGCCGTGACTTTTGAAGAACATAATATCTTTTAAGGTCAGCCAATAAAACTTGCCCCGGCCCCAAAACACGTAGCTACGCCACTGACCATACCAATAAATAGACTAATTGAAGGATCTGTCTGGTTACTTTACTGTCAGAGCAAATTAACTGCAGTCAAGATTGGTTTGATTAACTGTTGATTGAAATTAAACATTTCATGTCTTTTTGAGTGACAGCTAACACACAAGACATTTGTCGTTCTGTTTGCTATGGCTGTTAGTGTTTTATGTCAGTGGGGGGGGGGGCTCAGAACTCGGCATTGTCACTTTTATTCACGTGGGGCCGAAGAAAAGTGGGCCGTGAAATTTGGAGTTCCGGTGACGATGACTACTAGTGAATCTGGGATGTGTGTACACACGGCATCTCATACCACAAAATGGCTGTCATCAACAGGAAGCGTGCTACCACACGACTTCTACCCGCCACAGGATGTAGTGACAATCTCCAGTTTTAATATAAATACAACACGTCAGTCAGTAACACAACATTTTATTTTATATACAATAAAAATAGTGTATTGTCAGGGTGACATGTTTCGACCTTCATTGGATCATCTTCAGGCCGTCTGAGAGAAAACAGATCCAAGAGCTATTTATATTTCAATGCGTTGTGGGATCCCAAATGCTTACAGATTGTGTGATATGATTGTAAAATACATAAGTTTGTGTATGCTGCGATCTGTGTGACGGTCTTAGCACTAAAAGTTTGAAAATTATCTGAGATGGTGGTAAATTAAAACCAACTGTGTATAAAAGACGTTATAAAAAATCGGTTTTAATGCTTTTTAACCTTTCGGATTAGAACTACAGATAGTGACTGTGCAGTTTTCAGTTGGCCTTGGTAGTTGTTTGTGCTGAGGAAAGCCGACTGCACCTTTTTTTTTTGTAAACAGTAACCAGAATATATCGGTTAAAATGCATGAAATTGGAGTGCAATAGTGTTTTGTGCGTGAGAAATAATTAAGTTATTTTTTTTTGTAATACTCTGTGTGGTTACAGCTGCGCACAAATTTGATTTCGGACTTGTTCTGAACGAAATAACAAATGGCGACCGGTGGAAAGGAGGTCATGCAGTGACAGACACTCGTGTTCTTCACACGATATATGTGTTTTCCCCCCGACCGTCGTCGCGAGTGTTAAGAGACACTACCGACGCTGTGCAGGTCTTCTGCATTCTCTTCACTAAACCACATTACATGGAACGTCTTTCTTTTATTAATCAGCAATCAGAATACAATCTTATGCTATGAGCTAATGTGCGGACTGAAGGAAAGCTTTGCAATCCTCAGGGTGGTGGTCAGAGGTCGCGCCCAGCGGCTTGACCTCGGCTATCTAAATAATCTAGGAAGTGTGTCATCCCCGTTGTGTGTGTGAAACTAGGAAAAAGGTATGCAGTCAAACACAACTTAATCACTGAGATGAATTTAATGACTGTGATGGAAACAACTACATGTTTCGGCCTTTATTGGCCATCATCAGGTTGTCTAGGGAACTTTAAGGGCTAGCTATATGCATGCGCGCGCGCGTGGTGTAGAGATCTCTACATACGCATAGCTTGACAAACCGAATCAAAACAGGAGTAAGTAGCGCCTGGCCATGGAAAGTCTTGAGAAGCTACAGGTAATGACTACGGCGTTTGCACTTGACCTTGGCATTGGTTTGGGCTGGGGAAAGCGAATGTCCTGTGCGACCAGTAATCGATGTATATCAGTTTAAAATGCATTTGATTGAAGTTATCTCATGTTTTGTGCGTGTGATATAATACAGATATTTTCTGCGTGTTTAGTGCTGGGCATAAATTTGCCTTCAGGATTGTCACAAACAAACAAACAAACAAGGCCATATATTGATAGACTCGTGTTTTCGGCAAGACTGATATGTTTTCCTCCGACCGCCATCGCGAATGTTTAAGGGCTTCTACCCACGCTCTGAACGTCAACTGCACTTTCTTGAGTAAGAAACTTCAGTGGGTTCTCAACTAGTCATGAAATTCCTCGCAGTTTATAGAATTACCTTCCTCACCAGAGGCTGCCACTTACTCTCCTAACCGAACCAGGTCTGTCCAGTTCACGACATCCCATCCTCTTTGTTTAAGATTCGTTTTAATTTTATCCTCCCATCTATGCTCAGGTCTTTCCAGCGGTCTCTTTATTTCAGGTTTCCCCACCAAAACTGTATGAATTACGCTCCCTCTCATGCGTGCCACATGACCCGCCCATGCCTTTCACGATTTGATGAACTCATTCATTCATTTTATTCAATTCCGTCAATCCATTGCAAGGTCTAAGAGACCTATTTGATATAGAATTAGTTATAACACTCTATATCTTACACTAATACATAAAATTTTTTACATAAATAAGAATTATAGTTAAAATGGTAATGAAATTCATTAATATGATCATCATATATCTTCCATGGAGTTGGGCCACTTGTTGACCCGTTCCGGTCTCACGTACCCAGAAGTTTCTTCAAAGGTCTACCATGATTCCTTCTGCCAGTTGGGGAGTAGTGTTCATTAATACATAGATAATAATTGCTATAAGAGTATTATTTTAGTAATAAGTATTATTTTAGTAATAAAATAATACTGAAATGAAATTCATATGTTCCTGGAGATAAATAATTCACTTATATTGGTAGTCAGGTACAAAGCAAGACTGTAGTTGCTGTTAATAAAAATCCAACCAGATGCAACAGTATGCAGATATTTACTGTTTCTTCCCTCCAACGTGGCCTGATCGGGAAGGGAAGTAGCTGTACCAGTATTATGACCTGTACAGGAGGTTGCGGTTACAGTTCTTAGTACTCCTGATGATGGGTGCTGTGACACCCGAAACATGTAGAGTGACTTTGCAGTAAATAAATATCTGCATACTGTTGCATCTGGTTGGATTTTTGTGAACATTGAATTACGATACACGGAACAGTGAGCTTAAAAAAACTGTAGTTGGTGTTATTATTGTAATATTCCTCTAATGAATAGACGGAATGTGTCAGAAGAAAGATTTTTTTGGGGTAGCCTAAAATTTTATTTTAACATGAATCAAGATTTTTTATATTGGAAAGAAGATCATTGCAAACCGTAATGCCAGAATAGTGGGCACCATTTTGTACTGTTGTCGCAAGTGTGGTAGATGAAGATCAGTTCTCTTTCTGGTGTTGATAGTGTGAACTGCGCATTTATGTTCAAAAATGTTACTGCAATTGATTACAAAAAGTGATAAAGAAAGTATATACTGTGATTGCAGTGCAAAATTTGTAACTTTTTTAATTGTTCTCTACACAAGTCCCTACTTTCGATATTCGTAATTGTCCTAATTACTCGTTTCTGCAGTCTAAATATATTATTGCTAACTGGGGGATTTCCCGCAGAATATTATATTATAAGACATTACGAAGCGAAAATAAGAAAAGTAAATCACTTTCACTGATTCCTGTGACATGTAGGGTTTAATTGCCCTCATCGCATAATGGGCCCTACTCATTTTATTCATGAGATGATCCAGACTGAGTCAATGATTAAATAAATCCACCCTCTTGTTACTTCTTCCCCCTTAAGCCAAATATCTTCCTTGGCGCCCTTCCTCAAACAGCCACATTAGATGCACGATGCACGAGTGTCCGTGTTGAACCAGCAGCAAAAGTTATAGCATGTAATATGTGCGTTTTCTATGGAAAGGTTGTAGTGCTTTATGTTAGCAACAGTTGCCATCACTGTGTGATCTGTTTGAATTCCTTCAGCCAATGAAAAACTGACTACAACAAGCTACCCGCTCCCCTTGTACGTTTTCTATGGAAAGGTTCTAGTGCTTTATGTTAGCAACAGTTGCCTTCACTGTGTGATCTGTTTGAATTCCTTCAGCCAATGAAAAACTGACTACAACAAGCTACCCGCTCCCCTCCCCGAGCACTAGGACGGTTTACTGCTGGTCAATACCAACAAGCCAACAACGGTTCAGTTCTGCTGCTGCGTTCTTGCTGAGAAGTAGGGACCCAGTATTTAACCTAACCAACCTCGTACCAGGTTTTTTTTTGCTGCCTTTTTTGCCTTCTGCAGTTCATTCCATTGAATTGTTAGAGAAAATAAAGGGCAGCTTCAGCAGGGCTAATTGGTGATAGAGCAGTATTCGAACTTCGTGTTAGTTTACTAGCTCTCACCATTTTTGAGTAAACTGCACATCCGAGAAAGTGCCAGGGTCTGTCAGTAACCTGGTGCTAAAGGAGTGCATACAAACATTTTAAAACTTTGTGTTTGTGCTGCATGTATGTGTAGTTTAGCGGTGTAAAGATTTTCCATAGATGCAGGATCGAGAAAAGCTTTGTCGGTGTAAGGTGACTTAAGGCTAAGGCTCTGTATAACCATGCACGGCCATCTTGCAGTGACGTTTGAAATCGTAGTGTAGGTTGATAGCCTCTCAGAGAAACCCGCTGTCTGCAGGATGACGATGCACGTAAGCTGAAGGTTCCGCGAACATGTCTTGTGTTTGTATGAAGTTTCACGTCCTCGCATTCGACGCCATATCCCCGGTTTTGTGTCACTCCGTGCGTGTGGGCCAGGATAGGATAGTCAGCATGGCGACTCGCTACGGACTGGACGATCTGAGGATCGAATTCCGGTTGAGGCGACATTTTTCGCACCCATTTAGACTAGCCCACCCAGCCTCCTGTACAGTCGGTACCGAGTCTCTTTCCCGGGGGTAAAGGGCCGGGGCATGGCGTTGACCTCCCCCCCATCTAGCGCTGAGGTTAAAGAAAGAGTAGAGTTATAACTACTATCCCTCTGAGCCTTTGTGGCCTGTTCTAGGGTGAACTTCACTTGTGCCCTTTTAAATTACGTGCATTATTCTTGCAGGTAATTACAATAACCAACAAATGTAAATAAACCGACTAAAAATCATACATAACATACTGCATGTTTCAGGAACAGGGCGCCATCTTCAGGGAATCCAAAGTCCAATAATTATGTAATACCACGATTGTTGTGTTGGTACTTGCAAACCTTTGTACTTTTGCTTCCCTGAAGATGGCGCCCTGTTCCTGAAACATGAAGGAGGTTTGTGTTGTGATATGATATTTGAGTCGTTTTATGTACATTTGTTCGTTGCTGTAAATCCCATATTCTCGATCCTCCGTCGCAGCTAACGTTAACTTGTAGGTAAGCAATAAGACAGTGAGTCACTGGTACCGTTAGGTTCTGTGAAGTTCGTAGAGGGCAAAACAAAGCAGTTCTGGGAAATGGAAAGAAGAAAAACACTTTTACCGCTTTACCTGTGTAGAGCTGCAGGGAGGGGCAGGAAGATATTTGGGTCTAAGAGTGATCGGGTAACAAGGGAGTGGAGAAGACTGCATAATGAGGAGCGTAATGATCAGTGCTGCTCATCAGATATTCCGGTGACCTAATAAGGAATAAGGCACGCGGTGGCGCAGTTGGTTCAGGCACTGCGCTACAAGCCGGAAGGTCGCGGGTTCGATTCCCGATGGTGTTAATGGAATTTTTCATTGACGTAATCCTCCCGATCGCACTATGGTCCTGGGGTTGACTCTGCCTCTAACAGAAACGAGTACCAGGAATATTTCCTGGTGGGTAAAGGCGACCGGTGTGTAGGGCTGACAACCTTACCACCTTCATGTGCCGATTGTCTTGAAATCTGGGAGCCTCAACCTACCGGAACCCACAGGGCCTGTCCAGGCCTGTAATGGGATGGTTTTATCTATTTTTTTTTTTTACCTGTCTAAAGCCCAGGTCTTCCAAGTGGTCTCCTCTCTTCGGGTTTCCCCACCAGAACCGTGTATGCTACTCTCTTCTCCCCATGCATGCTACATGCTCTGTCAATCACATCCTATAGTTCATCACCCGGATAACGTGTGGCGAGGAGTTTAAACATGGCGCTTGTAGTTACGCGGTTTTGTCCAGCCTCCTGCTAAGGTGCGATATTATTCTTAGCAACCTGTGAGAAGTGTCCCACCATGTCAATACAACAAGCAAAATATCTGCAGTAATTCGGTGTATGAAAGCTGTCCCCAGGCACTGTCTACAGCTGAAGTACGAAGATAACCAACTATTTCCGGGACCTAGACAAACGCGTAAATGCTGGTATATTTCCACGCTGCCTCTACGTTTTTATGACTTGGTTCTTTGGTATAGGAGAAGCGTCGCCTTCTTCAGGAACATACTAGACAAGAGAGGTAAGGCATGGAAATTTATTAGTCGCCAGTAATGGTGTGGACCACAAGCAAACACTGAGAGACTTTGAATAGTCTTACAATGGCGACTGGAATTTCTCATAGCGGTGTTGATTCCAGTCGTACGGAATGTTACACCGTGTAGACTGGTATGTAAGTACCATCGTTTCTAAAGAACTTGCTACCTTAATCTTCTGTACAATCCAAGAAGAATCTTGTCAGCAGAACGCAGGCCAAAATCACAGTATCTGACTGAAAGAACAGCAGAGACTGAGTGCATGTGCGAGCATTTAGCTGACGGAAGTACTGGAAACCAAACAGGAACTGAAAGGAGGCTGGTGAAAAGTTGCATTATGAGACGCTTCATGACCTGCACTCCTCACCAAATATTACGACGGTAAAATCATTGAGTATGAGATGTACAAGGCGTTTTTTACGCATGCGGCGAATTGAAACGCGCTTAAAGTTGTGGTGGGGAAATCTGAAGAACAGAGGCCACTTGCAAGATCTAGGCGTAGATGGGAGAATATTAGAGCGGATCTTAAAGAAACGGTGTTTCAGAGGGTAGTGATGGTTTATTTGGCTTAGGATAGAGATCAGTGGTAGTCTTTTGAAAAAGATAATGAACGTTCGGGTCCGTAATATGCTTGGCATTTGACTCAGGAACTACTTGCTTCTAGAGGTCTGTACTACCTGAGTTTTGAGATAACTCACAAACAGAAGCTCGTTATGTTGGACTAGAAATGTCTGAAGCAAACTTACATTCCAAGATGATCACAAACTGTAATGCTGTTCCTAGAATTCACAAAGTGGCAGGCTGCTTCAAACGTCGTTAAATGAGACAGTCTGAGAAGCTGACAGAAGAGCCACAGTGATATGGAGAAACAAGGTCGGATGACACTATCGTGTTATTCCATACACACCACGCAGAGAGTTCACCCAAACCGTGCAGACGTGATGTCTTGGTGCAAACTACATTACGGACAGCACTGAGCTGAACTATCTCTGGACTTATCATCGCGAAGTATTCATGGCTATGGGTGGGCCGCATTGGCAAGCTCTCGGCTGCAACCACTCGTTCGTTTCTGTTGAACTACAGTTCTGGTAACTAGAGACTTGGAAGGTATTTCAGGAATGCGCGTAGCAAGGAAGGGGGGGGGGGTGGCAATTTGCCTGGCACGGATATATGACACAGCGAGTAATGTCTGTGGGAAAAATGTTATTGCTGTTATTACAGTGGCTTTGACGGCTCCTAATGCGGCCGATGTATTTTTTCACTGACATCCGGGCGCCACAAAACAGGTACTAGCCTCATACCCTGCACTTCCCTTTCCCTTCGTGTTTCTGCACTTCTTCACCACTCAAAAGTTTCAAGGTACGGGCCCAGGACTGTAGTTCTCTCTGCGAGTGTAATCCGGAAATGTCCTTCAATTGTGCTCTTTGCAGCCAACTTCCAGGTAGCATGGTACCTAATAGCTGACTGGTATTTGGTGGAAGTGCTCTCCTTCTGCTTAATTCAGCACAGCGCTATGGAAATGTGTAAGGACAAGGAGGTGAAGCTCCACTTGTTCCTAACCTCAGATATAGTAACGTTTAAATCAGAGACGCTGTCAGTTGCGAAGGTTATATACTCGTCACTCGCTTTCCGTGGGTTCGCATATTGCGGTGTCGCTCGACCCACCCTTAGAAATACGTTACTCTGTTCCGCTTCAATGAGTACGAGCGTCAGAACAGTTCAACAACTCGAACTGGTATTCGAGCCACAACTGTATAGTGTTCAAGGAGTTGAAGGAAAGAAAGAAGCAGTTCAGCAAATAAAAGAAAAACACTAAAAAAGAAAAACTAAAAGGTTTTTGTGGTGGATTATTCGCGGATTTTCGCGTGGGAGGGAGGGAACTTAGAATTTAACTCCATGAAAAGCGACGGATGAATGATGTGTAGTGTCGTTGGCAGATGTGTGAATGGATCTGAATGAGTATGGCTGAGTAAAATAATCCCTGTTATAGGCCTGGACAGGCCCTGAGGGCTCCAGGAGTCTGAGACTTCCAGACTGCAGGAAAATCGGCACAAAAATGTGGTAAGGTTGTCAGCCCTACGCACCGGCCGCCCTTACTCCTAGAAAATATTCCCAGTACTCATTTCTGGCCTGTAGCAGCACAATGCCTTAACCAAGTGTATCACCGCATGCCCCGAATGAGTATGGAGCACTGGTTTGATGATAACAACAGAGGAAAGCCGTAGTACTCGGTGCAAAACCTGTACAAGTATCACTCTATCCGTCGCAAGTTCCAAACCACGACGGTGAGAGGCCGGCGACTAACCGCTAAGCATTAGACAACTTCACGGTCCGGCCGCTTTACCTCTGGACAAAACCTTCCGGTGCGCATTTTGTAGGAGACTGCAAGGGACTCAGAGTCCCTCTGGACACAATGATTCTGCCAGGGAATCAAAACTTGCTTGTCTCCGTAGTCTAGACCCAGTGAGGGAACACGATTATTCACTGCCATGACCATAAACCTCCCACCATTTCTCTCCTAAGCCATATCAATACATTTAATTGAAACCAGTTTAATAAATTCACGAAATTTACGTTAGACCCATTTTAATAATGTCATCTACACTTGTCTTTCAAAGATGTTTCGTCCATTAAGGTTGTTACCCGTACCTGAGGCGATCACTAACTCGTGTATCCAAAATATACATGAAATGCTAATTCCGCATTGAAAATATCAACAATCATAGCCCGGAGCGAAATTTGGTCTTTGAGTGAGTTTCCTCCTGATTGTTGGTTACTTTTATGTAGTGGTGGGACTTGCGTGGTCAAATGATCCTGAGAGCTATGCTGGCTTAGCTAATGATAAGGTCTCCCATGCTGGACAGGTCACAGTGATGACCCAGACAACAAGGAATACCGTGGACCTCCAGGGTGGGCTTGTGCGTGGAACGGACAACCCCATAAAAAAATATGTTCTGTTGAGGAGCTTCCGAAATTGGAAACCGGGTGAGCAGTTTTGAAAGAGGCTAGGGTCCACCAACGACTGTAAATTCAGAAGAAGAAAAAGAAGGGTTCCTGTTGAAGGATTAGAGTAGGAATGCGAGTGCATTAACATGTACATTGCATAGCAGAGCAGCCAGCTTAGTCTTGCCGGTACAGCCTATTTCTTAATTTACAATTATTAACAAAACTGCCCGAAATGCGTCATTCCAGTTTGTAAAGCTTTGGTCCCATTTGCGGGCTATTTATAAAATCTGATTAGTCTTTCACGTTACAGGCCACAAAATTTAAAAAAAAAAAAGAAAAATTCCTCAGATCGGAATTCACATAAATGTATAGCGAAAATTTCTCTAACGAATTAGCCTTTTGACGCCTAATGTCAACTATAGTGGTCGTAGCGCACCGCTAACCTCTAAAGTTGCATTTTATATATTTATTCAACAAATATGGGTACTGAATATTTTAAACATGGTATATACTCTCCGTGACCGCCTCTGTGGTCTAGTGGTCAGAGCTTCTGGCTACAGATACAGAGGTCCCGGGTTCGATCCCCGGCGCTACCAGATTTTCTGAGTAGTAGTGGGTCTGGAACGGGGTCCACTCAGCCT
>Ga0123354_10016617_pt1 | contig 11529 bp, 6 predicted proteins | sample TergutLab28metaG_2_FD_97872 | JGI IMG/M metagenome (GOLD analysis project Ga0123354, IMG submission 97872) | Labiotermes labralis P4 segment gut microbial communities from Petit-Saut dam, French Guiana - Lab288 P4 | ecosystem: Host-associated > Arthropoda: Insects > Digestive system > Gut ... | reverse complement strand
TTTCAAATTCCCGTTCGTTACAATCCTGGAAATCACCCGTTTTGTAAAAACCGGATTTTTATCGGAGCCTGGTTAAAATCTCAAACTGATATTAGTATCGGTCGACGCCGGATTCTATGATGCAGCCGAAACGGACAAAAGCGGGCGTTATGCATTCCGGAAATTTGAATTCCCCGACAGCACGGAATACTTTATTCAAGCGTTGAACCAAAAAGATCAGGGGAAGGATATGACGGAATTGCAAATCGATAACGACACTTTTCCGGAAATAAAAACCTCCTGGACGGAAACCGGAATCCCTGAAGAAAAGAACGCTCCCATTTTACTCGACTATGTGGCAAAATCGGATTTGCAATATACTTACGAAAACGGTAGCCGAATCATCAATCTGCCCGAACTTGAAGTGGAAGCTGTTTACAAAAAGAAGACTGAATACAAATCCTACAATTATTCGGAACCGGATTATTCTGTTTCCGCTGAAGATATTGAAAAATTTAGAGGCAACGATGTTGCCAATTTGCTCTATACAGTTCCTGGATGGGTAGTAAGAAAAGTATTACGCACAAATGATGATCGTTTTAATGGTCCATCTTCAACTAAGGATACAAGTCCAACCTTAACTTCAGGTCTTCCATTATTATTAATCGATGGAGTAGAAAGAGGCTATGCTAACCGTGAAACACTCAATGCAATTAATATCAAGGAGATTGGGCAATTGGACGTAATTCAGCAACCCGGCCGATTGGCTTTTTTCGGTTCAAGAGGGATGAACGGGGTCATTTCGATTATCACCAAAAGAGGGAAGTCCCATCCCATTCCTCCGGCGCTAAACATCCAATCGGTGACGCCGCTCGGTTATCAATTGCCGGTTGAATTTTATTCTCCCCGATACGATACGCAGGAGAGCCTCGATGATCCGAAACCGGATTTGCGGACAACACTTTATTGGAAACCCGACGTTATAACAGACGATGAAGGGAATGCAAAATTGGATTTTTATACGGCGGACGATCCCGGTACTTATTCCGTCGTTATTGAAGGAGTGAGCGATGATGGAAAATTGATACACTATCGAGGGAATGCTTCGATAACAGTGAAATAATCCTCATTTTCGCGAGTAATAGAATTCTTTAATTATTTTTAGTATATTTTATGCTTATTGCTAATTGCAACTTATAAAAAATGCCCTATCTTTGCGACCATAATATTACAGTTTTACAATTAATAGTATTGTTTATGAAGAAAATTTTTATCACGGTTTTATTTGTAGGATTATTTGTTACTGCAAATTCAGGTTGGGCTTTGACTGGCGTTCAGCAAGATAAAGCTGCAACTAAAGTAGAAAGTGCGGAAAAGAAAGCGCCGGATGCTACGACAAAAGCTTGCTGCGCAGACAAAAAAGCAGCGTGTACGGCTAAAGCGGGCGATACAAAAGCCTGTTGTGCAGATAAGAAAGCAACATGTACGGCTAAAGCGGGCGATACGAAAGCTTGCTGTGCAGACAATAAAGCAGCAGGTACGGCTAAAGCGGGCGATGCAAAAGCTTGCTGTTCCGAAAAGGCGGCTTCCACCAAAGAATCTTCCACAGCTGCTGCTTGTACAAGCAAAAGCGCTACGACTGACCCTAAATCATCAGGGAAAAAATGATTTAACGGGTACACATTTTTTTGAATTCACAGTAAATGCAATTCGAATCGAACGCAGTCTGTCGAAACGGTATTTCCGGATTAAACAGACTGCTTATTTTTTGTAAATAGAGCTTTTCAAAAGTCGAATTTAAATGACGGAAATCGACAACAGGTTCTTTTTCATATACGATTACAGGCGAATAGTTTTTCTTGCCTAAGTCTTGCATATAAAGCAAGGCGGGAACAATTGGAAAATTCGACTTGTTCAAATGGGAAAGAACCGATGCGTAAACAAAAGTCTGAAAAATATGTGACGCTCGTTTGTCTCTTTCCGTAACCAAATCTTCAAGTAATTTAAATGTCTTAGCCGAACCTCCGGTCTTATAATCAAAAATCCACAGTTTACCGTCTTTTTCTTCCAAACGGTCAATTACGCCGCCGATTTTAAGTTTGACGGGATAATCTTCAAGTTCATAAAAATAATAATCTTTCCACTCCAAGCCCATCACCGTGAAAGGCGCCCATTGTCCGTCGAATTCGATTAAGCGTTTCAACATCTTGCAAATCACATTGAAGTTAATTAATTGTTCACCATTGTATTGCGTTTCATCAACAGCTCTGCCTTTGAAATAATCTTTTTCGAAAGCGTCGGACACGAATCTGCGAATAGAATAATTCGAGTTTTGAAGATAGGCATCCAACTGTGATTTTTCTACGACAAAAGGAGCAAAAAGTTTTTGCCCTCCCGTTCTTCCGATTTCGTGATACAGCGATTCCGCCGCATGATGAAAAATAGTCCCGAATACGGAAGAATCCAATTCATCCGATAATTGATCGGGGCTTTCGTATCCTTGTATTTTCTGTAAATAAAAGCGGAGCGAACAATCGATAAACATATTCAGATGCGATGGCGTTAAAGGCCTTGCACCGGGATTTGTATTAAAATCATACAATTCTTTAATTTTTTTGATAACCGCTTCGGTTTTAGGAATTATAATCGGATGCACCTGCAACGATTTTATCGAAGATTGCAGCGTTCGCCGTTGAACTTTCAACCTTGGATCAATCAGCATTTGAAGGAGAAAACGGCTCATTTCGGCTTTTCCTGTCTGTGTTTTATCCGTATTGTAAACGAAGGTGATTTTCTCGGCGCGTTGTATCAACCGGTAAAAATAATAGGCGTAAATGGAGTCTTGATGATCGATAGTACTCATCTCAAAATATTTTCGGAGAAACTCGGGAATAAAGGTATTATCGCTACTGCTTCCCGGCATGAATCCTTCGTTGACGCTAAGTAAAAGTAAATGTTTGAAATCAAGTGTACGGGTTTCCAGAACGCCCATAATTTGCAAGCCTTTCACCGGCTCGCCATGAAAAGGAACGCGCGTCACAGACAACAATTTTCGTAAAAGACGCAAAAATGTCGGCTTTTCCAATTGCCATTCTCCGGATTCCAGCAAACCATAGAGTCTGTTTACTATCTGATAAACCTGAAAAATAGATTCCCGGTATAAATCATCATAGACGTCATTGTAGTCTTGTACGGATTTATATGATTTTCCTAACATTTCAATGAGGTTTAAAAGATAGCGGCCTAATCCGGTAGCATCAATAGTAGATGAAAAGATTGCTTCGTTTTTCAAAATTGTTCTATCGGGATAGAAGATATTGCCTTCCGTAATCGCTTTTTCAACTTCGGAAGCTTCCGGAAAAATAACCTTAGCGTAAGGATGCCGCAATACCGGAAGGACATATTTGTAATGGAAAACACCGGATGAACCGGAACCTTTTATTTGCAAATCGCTCAATACTTGAATGAACCCTGCAACAGGCGTTTGAATAAGGGGGAACCCCATGGTAATATTCACGTTTTCCACTCCGGTTGGAGGAACGGTATGTATCACTACCGGCAAAACCGATTCATTGCAAAGCACAATTGCCGAATCCGGTTCCGTGAAATCGGCGGAGGGCCGCAACGAATTGACCCAAGAAGGAATGATACCCGTTTGCCCGCTCTCGGACGATGCAGCCAAAAAAGTGATTTCCTTGGGGTGATTCAAGAATACGTCGAATTCGGAATTATCCAATGCCGAACCAAAGGCGCTAATGTTCTTCCGAATAAACCTTCCCGCTTCCGTCCGAAGGTAATAAGCATCATAATCCCAATAAAATAAAGATTTATGCTTCAATCGTTTGAACAAATGTTCCTCGCATTTGTTCAGCACATTGAATCCGACAAAAACATATTGCTTACTCGAAAATTCGATGGTTTCGTTTTCAATAACGTCCCGCATCAACATACCGGAGTAAGCAATCCCTTGTAAGCGTAATTTTTCTTTCAGACCAGCGTATACCTCTCCCAACAAATTCCAAATCGAAGCAAAAGCAGTTTTCAATGCTGAGACAGGTTGTAAACCATCGCTATTTTCTCCGAAAAAAATATTTCGAAAACGAATCAACGCCTCCTTTTGGTTATCGGATAAGTGGGAAAAGTCGTCTTTCAACCGGTCTAAATCCTGAAGGTTAGCGAATAAAAGCTTAGCATCGGCTAAATTTTTGTCAATATCGTCGAAATCATTAAGTAATATTTCCCCGAAAAAGAAAAATTCGTCGAGCGTTTCCTCAAGCGGTTTTTCCGAGTGTGCGTTATAAACGGAAGCGTAGGAATGGTACAAATCGCCGGTTAATTGAATCGAATCTGCTTTACGATAAGGGGATACACTTTCAAAAAGTTCATCAATCGAAACATACTGCGGCGACCAAAGCGGACGATTCACTTCTTCATACAAATACCGGTTGAAAAACAATCGCGCCCGCCGGCTCGGAAAAACAACCGTGAGTTCCGACAGGTTTGTTTCGAATCGCTTCAGCAAATCATTAGCGACTAAGCGAAGAAAAGGAACAGGAGATTGATTGTTCATTGTGGCGGCAGCGTAGGAGGTATATAAATCTGAAATAAGTCATTTTCCCAAGCGAGTACGTACCGGTTGACGTCAAGGAAATTTTCAAAATAATTGAGTGTTCTTTCCTTTGTAGCTAACGGGTTTGTCGGAGGACTGACATAAGGAACCGTCCAATAGCCTCCCATCGGTTGACATTTTTGCCGTACAACAACAGGTAAAGGGATTGTTTCCGCTGAATTTTTCAAATGGCTGATAAAATTATTCGAATCATATCCCCAAACCCAAGCGCATCCAATGTAAGGCTTGGTTTCCGTTAGATAATGTATCATCGGTAAAGATTCGAAACAAAACAAATAATCGCCTTTGTGTACATATTTACCAAGTTCCGACAATAAAACATCCATCGCCTGCGCTTTGTCTTTGGATGTAAAAACCGTAAATTTATCATTATTCGCCCGGTACCGTTTTTCCCAACGAGCCCCCCGGTCGTAATAAGCATTTCTCGAAACGACATACAAGCCATATACGCAGTACAAGATATAAAACACAACAAAAAACACACGGTAAGAACCGTCATTTTTTTGTACCTTTAATCGTACAAAGCGGTATACATGAGCAACCGACGTAAAAGTTGGAAGCCAAACTGAAAAATAACCCATATTTAAAACGCCTACATCGCTCCCCAGAGGCATACAAAACATAACAATCAACGAAGCTGCATCGAGTAGAATAATCGATTTGTTGGCTCTGTCGATATAGCAGGAAAAAATGATTGGAAACAAAATGATTGCATAATATTTTTCGCAATTAAAAGCATATAAAGAAAAAACAACAATTAAAATGGAATACGAAATGACAACGCTCGCTTTTCTCCACTTTTGCTGATAGAACCGGTAATTAAACCGGAAAAAGATAAGAAAGGATATAAAGATAGCGAGGTATTTAGAAATCTGATAGTAATTTCCCAGATAAGTATATATTAATCCCTTGAAATTGTGAGGCCCGTCATTGCTGGTTCCGTTAGAAAGAAGATTATGAAAAACCGTATCAACAAAAAGCCGCGAATGTCCGAAAAGAAACATGATCAGGAATACGACAACGATTCCAACAGCTAATCCGGCGATGCTTACTAATATATTTCGACCGAGCAATTGTTTGTTTTTATGGTAATAATAGTCAATAAACAACAAGAGACCCAAGGCAAGTAAGGCGATATTGGGGATTCTTGAGAAAATATTAATTCCGAGAACCATAGCGGCCGTAAACAAATACCAGGGTCGATTCCGGTTCAATCCCTGTAAAAGAAAATAGACTGCAATCGCAGCGAATAAGGCGGTTAAGTGGTTGTGGAAAAAGACCATGATTCCGTAATTATTCAACAACAACACCATTGATGCCGCCACGGGAATCATTAACGGATGAATCGTTTTTTCCAGGCTTAGGCTTGTAAAATAAATGGTTAAGACAAGAACAAGTATAGTTAAAATCCGGAATGATAAAATTCCGCCGAAACCGAAGATTATATTCCAGATACCGCCTGCAACGCCTCCCAAATAGCGGGTAAAAAGAAATTCGACTGAACTTGGGCACTTGAAAATCTGTTGATAAAATGTCAGGGCATCTCCTTCGTCGCACAAGTCAAAACCCTGAAACGATAAAATAAGTTGGTAAATAAAGGTCAATAAAAGCGTTAAAAACAAAACTTTTTTGTAGTCGGTGAGAATTTTTTGCATTTCCGTAAACTTTTTATTAACTTGCGTCGTTTTATTATTCGATAAACAAAGGTACGATATTTTTAATTATGAAAGAAATTAAGGAAATCACCAGGGTGTTGGTTGAACTCATTGATCGCATTTATTTTTGGCTGAGGAATCGATTCCGTTTGATTTATGATTGCAATTAAGAATCTTGCCTCCATCGGTGGAGCGGCTAACGAGTTCGTACAACAAATAGGCAACCGCACCATTTTTGCTTTCAGCGGAAAAATGGGTGCGGGGAAGACTACATTTATCAAAACGGTTTGTGAAGCGTTAGGCGTTTCGGAAACAGTTAACAGCCCTTCGTTTGCCATCATCAATGAATATGTGTCGAACATTACCGGAGAAACAATTTATCATTTTGATTTCTACCGGATTAATTCTATTCAGGAAGCAACGGATATCGGCGTTGGGGATTATTTCAACAGCGGTTCGTTGTGTTTTATCGAATGGCCTGAGAAAGTGGAATCTTTGCTACCCGACGATACCGTTTGGATGGATATCGTCGAGCAAGAAGACGGGTCGAGGCTAATTATAAATTGAAGTCATCAAAAAAGCTATTCGCATCGTTCGCCGGTCAATACTTATCCTGGGCGTTTTAGTGTTGTCTCTTTATCTTTTGTTAGAACTTCCGCCCGTTCAACAAAAGATAAAAGGATATGTATTGCAAGAGGTTATGAAAAAGACTAAAAACACGATAAGTATCGGCAACCTCCGTTTCCGCCCGTTTAACCGTTTGCAGTTAGAAGAAGTATACGCCGCCGACTTAAAAAACGATACGCTTCTCTACGCAGCCAAGTTGAATGCTCATTTCGATTTGTTTAAACTTATGCGTAAGCAATTCGTCATTCATTCGATAGAAGCGGATAATTTGAACGTGCATGTTTCCAAAGACAGCGCTAATGCTCCTTTTAATTTTCAATTTTTAGCGGATGCTTTTTCTTCCGATACCGTTCAAACGGATGATAGTTCGAAATTGCGACTTGTCATTGACCGTATTCAAATTAAAGGCGGGCGTTTTCGCTACGATGTTTTTTCCGAACCGCTTCCAACTCAAGACTTATTCGACGTCAATCATATTGATATCAGTAATTTACAGTTGAGTGCAAAACTGCATTTTACCGATTTGGATGATTGGAGCAGTTCGATTGAAAATTTCTCGTTGAATGAGAAAAGCGGCTTTGCATTAAAACAGTTGAAATTACAAATCAAAAATTCAAATAACCGGATGCAGCTTGATAAGTTTTATATTTCATTACCTCATTCGGAAGGCGGGATAGAAGAAGCAACTCTTGATTATACAGGCTACCGGTTGAGTGAAATTTTATCGGGCGCTACTTATTCGTTACATCTTACTTCCGGCAAATGGTACCCCGGCGATTTCAGCTGTTTTTATCCGGAGCTTGCCAAATACGCCGATATGATTGTTTGTTCGGGAGAGATTAAAGGAATTTTTCCGCAAATTTCAATTCCGCATTTTGAATTGAATTATGGAAAACGGCTTGAATTAGCGTTAAGCGCCGAAACAGCCGATTATAAAGCTTGGGAAACCGCTCCTTTTGAACTGGACGTGGAAAAATGTTCAGTCGACCCGGAATTGTTTAAATTAGCTTTACACACAGATGTAATTTCCATATCGGGAAAAATAGCCGGTTCGTTACCGGATTTGAAAGCAGCGTTGACCGCTGGGAGTAAACAAGGGAATATGAATGTAACCGGAACAGGAAGCTATATTGTTTCATCCGGAAATGCCGGTTTCGATTTGAACATAGAATCGTCGAAATGCAATTTGAATAATCTATTGTCCGATACTACGCTCGGCAATGCCTCGTTTCGATTGGCGGCTCAGGGAACAATCACCGGCCGGAATAAAATCAACGCAAAAGCAAAGGCGGAAATCAGCCGGTTGGATTATTTGGGGTATAGTTACCGGGATATTACTGCAAATGCAACTTACGCCGACGATAGCGTTTCGGTTGATTTAACCAGTAAAGATCCAAATTTTCCTTTTGTATTTCAAGGCAAAGCCGGATTGAACAAGAAAAATCAGTTTGCGCAGTTTTATGCCGAATTAAATGGCGCTCATCCTGATATTTTAAATCTTTTGCCGGAATATCAGGGTTCCGAATTGACCGGCAATATCCATGCAGATATCAAGGGATTTGATCCTGAGTTGATGACTGCGTCTATTGCAATCGATGATTTGCATTGGACTACGCCATCGGAGGATTTCAACGGTTCACCGGTTACAATTTCGTATCTTGCCGACGCCGACAGGCAGAAACAAATCACTGTGCGCTCTCCCATGTTAAACGTTCGAGGAAAAGGAAATTTCACATACAGCGAGATTATCCATTCTTTCAATCAAGCGTTTCCGGTTTTATTTTCTTCCAACCGCTCTAAAATCGAAAGAAAAACTTCCGACCGCGAAAATTTCGATTTTGCTGTTGGCGTCCATCAAGTGAACGCCATCACACATTTGTTTGGAATTAAAACAAATATTCCCGACTCAGCGCTTTTTATCGGTAAATACAACAAAGAAGAAGGCGATTTAAATATGAATGTCACGGCATTTTGTATTTTCAATTACTCGGATACAGCCAGGATACAGGCGAATTTTTCCAACCGGCAAAATGATTTACTCGTTCAATTAGATGTCAAAAACAAATCAACACAGTATGAATTGAATGGAAATGTAGACGCCGTCGTCCGGTTTATTCCAAATCCAAATGAAGTTAAACCGGACGTGAAAATTGTATTAAATCCCAGCGCGCTTACGCTGAACGGCACTACTTTCCAAATTTCCCCGGCACAAATTACTATTAAAAATAACTATTACGAAGTCAACAATTTTGCCTTACAACATTCTGCCTCGGAATACCTGAAAGTTGATGGCGCAATATCGGACAACAGCAAGGATTCACTCCAAATCTCCATCAATCGGTTTGAAATCGGTACTATCATGTCTGCTCTGAAAAATAGTATCCCTTTATCCGGAACCGCTTCAGGGGATATTACGCTTTCCCGATTAACAACGAACCCGCTCGTAACCACGCGTAATTTCACCATTGACAACTTGGTATTCGATGATAATCCGATAGGTAATTTACAATTGAGGAGCGCTTGGAGTTCCGAACGACAAGGGTTGGCTTTACGGGCTACATGGATTCCTCCGGATGCACAGGAATCGACGCTTTCCGGTTTCGTTTTGCCTCAGAAAGATTCGCTGGCGTTGACAGCCGATATCAAAGGAATCCGATTGAAATGGCTGAACGGATACTTGCCCGATAGTTTCTACGGATTGGATGGAGAATTAGGTGCGAAAATCAAAATCAATGGAAAGTTGAACGATCCCAATTTGTCGGGTATGCTTTATTTGAATGAGGCAACGGTCGGCATTCCAATGCTCAACACACGATACCGAATGACGGATTCTATTGCTTTAGAAAAGAATCAAATTCTTTTCAGGAATTGTATGGTTTATGACGCAATCAATCAATATGTAAAAATTAACGGAAGCATCGGATACAAGCAATTTTCAGCTTTTAATCCGAAGTTGAGCATTGATTTCAATCGATTCTTAGTGTTGAACAATGAGAATCAAACCGATAGTTTGTTTTACGGAATCATACAGATAAACGGCAATTTAACAGTGTCTTTGCAAAACAAAGATTGGTTGATACAAGGGAAATTAAGCAATGAGAGAGCAAACAAGATTATGCTGAACCTTCCGGAATCGGCTTTAGAAGCGCAACGTTATGATTGGTTGACTTTTGTAAATACGGAGAAGCAAGATTCGATTGAAGCCATCAAAAGGCGAACGGCGATCGGATCATCTAATTTTTCATTACCACTTAAGTTACAAATTTCGGTTGATCAGAACTTGACCGTAGGAGTAGTCATCAACCCTGATACTAAAGATGCAGCGACTGTTACCGGTCGTGGCGTTTTGGATTTTTCCTATAACGTTGCCGGTTCCACCCCTCAACTATTCGGGAGTTATGTCATCAGTGACGGTAAATGTACCTTATCATTAAAAAACATTACAAGAAAAACATTTTTGATTCAATCGGGCGGAAAACTGAACTTTCAGGGAGATCCGATGAACACCACTTTCGATTTGACGGCAATATACAATCTCCGGGCTTATTTGAGTAGCCTTGACCCAAGTTTTACCACGATTGCAACTCCTTCGAAAATTCCGGTGAATTGCCTGCTTACCGCCAGCGGAAAATTTGATGATATGCAATTAAAATATCAAATTGTTTTACCCAATCAATCGGATGAAATACAACGCAAATTAGACGGATTGATTTATTCCGATGAAATTAGAATTAAACAAATTGCTTATTTATTGGCATTTAGTTCTTTTATGCCGGTTAATTCCAGTTCGGCGAACATGGGTAATGCTTCTTTTTGGACATCGTTAGCATCTTCTTCCATCACGGCGCAATTGAACCATTTATTATCAGGCGTTTTATCGGACAATTGGACTATCGGAACGGATTTGCATAGTAACGATTCCAATTTCTCGAATTTAGATATGGACGTCAATATTTCTACCCGAATATTTAATGATCGACTGACAATAAACGGCATATTGGGATATCACAATAATACCAATCAAATCAATAATTTTACCGGTGATTTCAACCTCGAATACAAATTAACTCCCAGAGGCAATGTGCTTTTGCAATTCTATAATGTTACTAATAATCAATATTATGACAGATCGAAATCGCCTTTAACACAGGGTGTCGGAATTGTCTATAAAAGGGAAGGACGTACGTTCAGACAATTATTCAGAAGCTTAAGACTAAAGAAAAGAGGGTGAAGCAATCCCTTTCGGAAAAATAAAATACTAACTTTAATTTTAATCTTTCATTTTTTTTTATTATTTTTGTTGATAATTTATATCAATTTCAACTTCAAATGAGAAAAAACTGTTTTAACTTATTAGTACTATTCTTTTTATTATCGACCGCTTTCACTTTTGCGCAGACAAAAAAATCTACTTTTGAAATTAAGAACGGTCAATTTTTACTTAACGGGAAAGCCGTTTCGATACATTCCGGGGAAATGCATTATTCAAGAATCCCCCATCAATATTGGCGGCAACGGCTGCAAATGATGAAAGCAATGGGATTGAACACCGTTGCCACGTATGTTTTTTGGAACTTTCATGAACCCGAACCGGGCAAATGGGATTTTACGGGCGACCGCAATCTTGCCGAATACATC
>Ga0123354_10016616_pt1 | contig 11530 bp, 9 predicted proteins | sample TergutLab28metaG_2_FD_97872 | JGI IMG/M metagenome (GOLD analysis project Ga0123354, IMG submission 97872) | Labiotermes labralis P4 segment gut microbial communities from Petit-Saut dam, French Guiana - Lab288 P4 | ecosystem: Host-associated > Arthropoda: Insects > Digestive system > Gut ... | reverse complement strand
ATCGAGCGCATAGCACCAGGCGTCATAGAGCGCGGCGAAGTGAATTCCCCCCTGCAGACGGGCATAAAGGCGATTGACGCGATGATCCCGATAGGGCGGGGCCAGCGCGAGCTCATCATAGGCGACCGCCAGACCGGCAAGACCGCGATTTGCGTCGACACCATCATCAACCAGAAAGGCGCCGGCGTGTATTGCGTCTACGTCGCCATAGGGCAGAAGAACTCCACCGTCGCCCGGATCGTCCGGACCCTCGAGGAAGCGGGCGCCATGGAGTACACCGTCGTCGTCGTCGCGGCCGCGAGCGATTCCTCGCCGATGCAGTATATCGCGCCCTACTCGGGCTGCGCTATGGGCGAGGAATGGATGGAGGCCGGCAAGGACGTCCTGCTCATCTACGACGACCTTTCGAAGCACGCCGTCGCGTACCGCGCGCTCAGCCTGCTCCTGCGGAGGCCCCCGGGGCGCGAGGCTTATCCCGGCGACGTGTTCTACCTGCATTCGAGGCTCCTGGAGCGGGCCGCCAAGTTAAGCGAGGAGCGCGGCAGCGGCTCCCTAACTGCCCTGCCTGTGATAGAGACGCAGGCGGGCGACATTTCCGCATATATCCCGACCAACGTCATTTCGATAACAGACGGGCAGATATACCTCGAGACCGAGCTTTTCAACAACGGCGTCCGGCCGGCGATCAACCCCGGGTTCTCGGTGTCGCGCGTCGGCGGGGCCGCCCAGATACCCGCGATGAAAAAGATTTCGGGCCCGCTGCGCATAGAGCTCGCCCAGTACAGGGAGCTCGCGTCGTTCGCCCAGTTCGGTTCCGACTTGAGCAAGGACACGCTGGAGCGGCTGCGGCACGGGGAGCGCATAGTCGAGATCCTCAAGCAGCCCCAGTATGAGCCGCTTTCGGTCGAGCACCAGATACTGACTTTGTTTTTGCTCACGAAAAAGTATCTGGCGGCGGTGAACGTCGAGCGCGTGCAGAAGACTACGCGCGAGTTCCTGAAATTCATCGATGAGAAGCACAGCGACATAGTTTACGAGATACGCGACACGAAAGTGATATCGGACGAGCTGGGCGCGAAGATCGGCGAGGCCGCCGACGACTTCATGAAGCACTATTCCTGATCCATAGATTCTACATTTCCTTAAGGGGAAAGCGTCGCACGCGGCGCTTGGCGCGATGCGCCGGGGTGGTTTGCCGATGGCTTCGATGAAAGCGATAAAAAAAAGGATCTCCAGCGTAAACAACACGAAGAAGATCATGAAAGCCATGAACCTGGTCGCTGCGTCGAAATTGCAGAAGGCCAAGGCCCGGCTCGACCATATCCGCCCGCTGTTCGAAAACCTCCAGCAGGTTATGGACAGCCTGAAGTCGGGGCTCGAATCCGGGGCTGATTTCATTTTTGCCGAGGACCGCGAAGTCAAAACCATAGCGTACATAGTCATGACCGGCGACCGCGGCCTTTGCGGGGGGTTCAACACGAACGTGTCCAAAGAGGCGTTTGCGTTCGTCGAGTCCAACAGGGACAAGAAGGAGAAGATCCTCGCCGTCGGCTCGAAGGGCTGGGAGTATTTCAGGCGGCGCAACAAGGAAATAGCCTACCGGAGCATCGCCGCTTCCGAAGCGACATTGTTTGCCGACGCCGAAGCGCTCGGGGAGCGGGTCGCGCGGATGTACACCACGGGCGAGGCCGACGAGGTTTATTTGATATACACGCACTTTGAATCGGTGCTCGCGCACGTGCCTTTCATCGTAAGGCTCCTCCCCTTCAAGTCGAGGAACCAGGAAGACAGCGGGGGCTATGCGCCCGTCATGTCGTACGACCCGGACGCGGCTTCGTTCTTCGACCATGCGATCCCGATGTATCTGAGCATTTCGATATTCGGCGCGATGATGGAGTCGGCTGTCTGCGAGCAGGCGAGCCGCATGACGAGCATGGATTCCGCGTCACGCAACGCTAATGAAATAATCGATCATCTCACCCTCGAGTTCAACCGCAAACGCCAGGCAATGATCACGCAGGAAATCAGCGAAATAGTGACCGGGGCAAACGCGCTGGGCTAACTGCGGCGGCGCGACAGGCATCGGCCACGCAGGAAATCAGCGAAATAGTCACCGGGGCAAACGCACTGAGTTAACCGCGACGGCGCGAAAGGAGAGAGATTAGTTTGGCTGAACAGAATATAGGCAGAATACTACAGATCATTGGCGCGGTGGTCGACGTCCGGTTCGATTCCGAGCTGCCTGCGCTGTACAACGCTATCGAGGTGAAGCAGGGCGGCAGGACGAGCGTGTTCGAGGTCGCGCAGCATCTGGGCGACAACGTTGTGCGCTGCATTTCCATGGACTCCACAGACGGCCTGGTCAGGGGGATGGACGCGCTGGACACGGGCGCCCCGATTTCCGTGCCCGTCGGCGAGGACACCCTGGGCCGCATGCTCAACGTGCTCGGCAACGCGATAGACCAGAAGCCGGACCCCGAGACGAAGGAGCGCTGGCCGATCCACCGCGTCGCGCCGGGGTTCGCCGAGCAGACGGCCACGACCGAAATGTTCGAGACCGGCATAAAAGCCATCGATCTGCTCTGCCCCTACTCCAAAGGCGGCAAGATAGGGCTCTTCGGGGGCGCCGGCGTCGGGAAGACCGTCATCATAATGGAGCTCATCCGCAACATAGCGACCGAGCACGGCGGCTACTCCGTGTTCGCCGGTGTCGGGGAGCGCACGCGCGAAGGCATCGACCTTTATAACGACATGATACGCTCCGGCGTCATAAATAAAGCCGCGCTCGTTTTCGGCCAGATGAACGAGCCGCCCGGGGCGCGCATGCGCGTCGCGTTCTCGGGGCTGACTATCGCCGAATATTTCCGCGACGTTTCGCTGCAGGACGTGCTTTTGTTCATCGACAACATATTCAGGTATGTGCAGGCGGGTTCCGAGGTCTCCGCCCTGCTGGGGCGCGTGCCGAGCGCGGTCGGATACCAGCCGACGCTGGCGACCGAGGTCGGCAGCCTCCAGGAGCGCATCACATCGACGAAGACGGGTTCCATAACTTCCGTGCAGGCCATCTACGTCCCGGCCGACGACTTCACCGACCCTGCCGCGGCCACGACGTTCACGCATCTCGACGCGACCACGGTGCTCTCGCGCGCCATAGTCGAGCAGGGCATCTACCCCGCCATAGACCCGCTGGAGTCCACCTCCCGCATCCTCGACCGCGCGGTGCTCGGCAAGGAGCACTACAACACCGCGCGCTCCGTCCAGAGCATACTGCAAAGGTACAAGGACCTGCAGGACATCATCGCGATCCTCGGCATGGACGAGCTTTCCGAAAACGACAGGCTCATAGTCGACCGCGCGAGGAAAGTCCAGCGCTTCCTCTCGCAGCCGTTCTTCGTCGCCGAGAAATTCACCTCGATCCCCGGCAAGTACGTCCCGGTCGCCGAAACGATACGCGGCTTCGCGGGCATCATAGACGGCGACTACGACGACATCCCGGAAGGGTATTTCCTGAACAAAGGCGCGATAGACGAAGTGGTCGAGAGCTACAGGGTATAAAATATGGCTGTTAATAAACTGCATTTGCGGATAGCTACGCCGGAGAGCATCAAATATGACGATGAGGCGGAAATGGTCATCATGCGCTGCATCACCGGCGACATGGGCATACTCCCCCATCACGAGCCGACTTCCGCCATTCTGGATTACGGCGTGCTGCGCATCATAAGCGACGGCGGGGAGCGGCGGATGGCCGTGTTCGGCGGCATCGCGCAGATTCGGGACAATGTCCTGACCATCCTCGCAAACGACGCGCAATGGCCTGAAGACATCGACATGGCGTTCGTCGAGTCCGAGCGCGAGCGCATAACCCGCCGCACGCAGGAGAACGTCGACGACCTCGACATCCAGAGGGACGCCGTCCTCATGCGCCGCACCCTCGTCCAGATCGAGGTCAGCGCGTACCCCCTGATCAGCAGGGTCGAGTAAATTTAAAATTTTTACACAGATATAAAGTATTTCTGTAGAAATTCGATAATATATAAAGGCGAAGTCGCAATGTCGGAAAGAGGGACTGTATGAAGGGTATAACATCCATTATTGGGATGGTAGTCTGTTTGGTCGCCATAGTCGCGGGTATTCTCATACTCGGCGGCGAAATTGGCGACTTCATAAATATCCCGAGCGTCATGCTCGTCGTCGTACCGACGATAGGGGCGGTCGCCGCGACTTTTCCGATGTCCGTGCTGAGCAAAGTCCCCGGCCACTTCAAGGCCATGCTCGGGCAGGAATACAGGCCCAACGAGTATATCGACAAGATCGTCTCGCTTGCCGAGAAAGCCCGCAAAGAAGGCCTCCTGGCTTTTGAAAAGGAGCAGGTGGAAGACCAGCTCATGCAGTACGCGCTGCGGATGATGGTCGACGGCCTGGACAAGTTTTCCGTGAAGTTCGCGCTGGAGGATACGATCAACGGCATAAAGGAGCGCCATAACGAAGCCGTGGCCATCTATGACAAGGCGGCGGCCTTCGCCCCCGCTTTCGGGATGTGCGCCACGGTCATTTCGCTGGTCAACATGCTGATGGGGCTCGACTTCGCGGACCCGAACGCCATCAACAATCTGGGGGCGAACATGTCCGCCGCGCTGATAACGACGCTCTACGGTTCGATGCTCGCCAACATCGTGTTCCTTCCGATCTCGGGGCGCCTGAAGCTCCTGCACAAGAAAGAAGTATTCTGCAAGACAATGGTTTGCAACGGCCTTTTATCGATACTGAACGGCGATAACCCCCGCGTTATCAAGGACTATCTGGTAGAACAGCTCAGTAAAGGAGATGGCAAACTCTTTAAAGATGGAGGTGGCTAACCATGGCTAAAAGCGACGACCGGGGCGACGACAGGCCCGGCGGCAGCGGCGGCGGCGGAGAGGCCGAACCTGAGGAGCGGACCGACGGTTGGATGACAACCTACGCGGACATGGTCACACTCCTCATGACATTTTTTGTGCTGATGTTTGCCATATCCAATGTGGACACGCAAAAGGGGTTGCTGTTTTTCGGGGGCCTGTCCAGGGGCGGCCTGTCCATGGAGGAATATGCCGCGATTGTCGAGAGGTTCGGGCCGAGCGGCGAGGACGATCCGTTCGGCGAGGATTACCCCCACCCCTACTCCCCCACTCCGAAGCCCGACGGGGGCGAGGACGGCGCGGCGGAAGGCAACCAGGCGCTTACGGACCTTGCCAACGTCATACAGGGCTATATTCATGAAAAGGGGCTCAGCGACAAGATTGCCCTTGAGTTTACCGGGGAGTATCTGCTGCTGACGCTTGCCAGCGACATCTGGTTTATTTCGGGCAGCGCGGATATGACGCCGGAGATGAGGGAGCGCTCCGCGGAGCTGGGGGCGCTGCTCAACGCGGCCTACAGCGAGGACAGGCCTTTTGAGATCGTGGTCGCGGGCCATACCGACAATGTGCCGGTAAACACGGCGAGGTGGCCGTCCAACTGGCATGTCAGCAGCGCGCGCGCAGTCAATTTCCTCGAGCTCCTGATAGAGGCGAGCGGGATACCCGCCCAGTCCTTCTACACACGCGCCTGCGGCGAGGAGCGCCCGATCGCGTCCAATGACACGCCGGAGGGCAGGCAGATGAACCGGCGCGTCGAGGTTATGATTTCGCTCGAGCGGGACGACCCGTGGTGGAGCCTGCAGCCCGAGAATCCGTGATATTGAGGAAATAGAAATGCCCAGTTGGCTGAAAGACGCAGTATTTTACGAAATCTATCCCCAGAGTTTTTACGACTCGAATGACGACGGGATCGGCGACCTGCCCGGAATAATCCAGAAGCTGGATCATATCGCGGGCCTGGGCTGCAACGCGATCTGGCTGAACCCGGTCTATGACTCCCCTTTCCTGGATGCCGGGTACGACGTCCGCGACTTCAAGAAGGTCGCGCCGAGGTATGGGACAAACGAGGATCTGTTCCGCCTTTTCCGCGAGGCGCGCGCGCGCGGCATCCGCGTGCTGCTCGATCTGGTGCCGGGGCACACTTCGATCGACCACCCCTGGTTTCTTGAGGCAAGGAAAGCCGGGGCGAATCCGTACTCCGGGCGCTTCGTCTTCACGCCGTCGGTCTGGGAAATACCCTCCGGCTATCTGTGGGTCAGCGGCACTACGGAGCGCGACGGCAACTTCCTGGTGAACTTCTTCAGCACCCAGCCGGCGCTGAACTACGGGTTTAATCACATAAATTACCCCGGGTGGCAAAATCCGCCCGATCACCCCGATTGCCTCTCCACGCTTGAGGCGCTGATGGACATTATGCGGTTCTGGCTGGACAACGGCGCCGACGGGTTCCGCGTGGACATGGCCGACTCGCTCGTCAAGAATGACGACGACAAAACCGCGACGTCCGCGCTCTGGCGCAAAGTCCGGGGGATGCTGGACAAGGAGTATCCCGAAGCCGCGATAGTCGCCGAGTGGAGCAGCCCAGAGCGCGCGATTAACATGGCGGGTTTTCACATGGACTTCTATCTGGACCATGTCCACAACGGCTACCACAGCCTTGTCCGCAGGCGGGAGGACGGGAAGGACCTTTGCTATGTCGCTAAAGGCGCCCCCGGAGATATCACGGCCTTTACAAATGACTTTGTGCCGAAATATGAAAGTTCAAGGGGAAATGGCTACATCAGTTTCCTGACGTGCAACCACGACACGCCGAGGCTCACGCGGTATCTCGACCAAAACGAGATCAAGCTGGCTTACGCTTTGATATTCACGATGCCCGGCGTGCCTTTCCTGTATTACGGCGACGAGATCGGAATGCGGTTCGTCGAAGGGCTCGCCAGCAAAGAGGGCGGGTATGGCCGCACTGGGACGAGGACGCCCATGCAGTGGTCGCCCGGGAAGAACCTCGGGTTTTCCGGCGCGGACCCGGCTTCGCTCTACCTGCCGGTCGACGGCGCCGACGGCGCGCCGACGGTGCTCGGGCAGCAGGGCGACCCGGACAGTCTGATGTCGACGGTCAAGTCCCTCATCTCCCTGCGGCGGTCTTATCCGGACCTGAACGCGGACGGGGATTTTGAAGCGGTTCACGCAGTTTCAGGCGACCCGCTGTTCGTCTACCGCCGCGGGAAGCTGCTCCTTCTTACCAACCCCGGAGCGGAAGAGGCCAGCTTCGATTTGCCGCGCGGGGATGCGTCGCACGAAGAGGCGCCACAAAGCGACGGGCTTGCAGAAATATTTTCCATCGGGCGCGCGAAAGCGGAGAAAGGCCGAATCACCCTCTCCCCGCAGAGCTTTGCGATATACGATTATAATTATTTCGTCACATAATCCAGGACCAATATTGCGATGGTGTAACCGGGCAGAGTGAGGGTCTCCCCATCCTGCACCGGTTTTTCGCCTGTCGCAGAAAGATAATCCGCGAGAGTGCCGTGAAGAGTGAGCGTCACGGTCTCCGCCGAGACGTTCCATGCGACATTGATCTCGCTGTCCTGCCATATCCTGCCGGCCGCCCCCGCCCTGTTCTCTCCGGTCTGTATCACGTCGAACGTTCCCCTGCCTATATGCGGGTACTTCGCCCTCAGCAAAACCGCGCTCCGCACATAACTGAAAATCGAGTCCGGGTCGCCGACCTGCGCGTCGGCAGGTGGGAACCCGTGCGTGACCTCCTCCATCCCAGGCGGGCCGTCCGTCATGCCCGCCTCGTCCCCCTTCTCGGTCCAGAACATCGGCGCGCGCTTGTTCTCGTCCTTGCCCGGGCCTGACATGCCCAGTTCCTCTCCGTAATAGACGAACGCGTCGCCGGGCTGCGTCAGCGAAAGCCCCCACGCGGTCTTTATCAGGTTGCTGTCCCTGCGCATGAATCCCGCCGCCCGCGCCATGTCATGGTTCGTGAAGAACGGGGCGTTCGTCGCGTCCGGGTTGAGGGTTTTCACCGCCAGGTAAGCAGCGGCGGTTTGCTGCAGATAATCATCGATTGGGGCGTCCGGACGGAGCAGAAGTTTTGCGATCGCCCCGTCGGACCCCGCGAACGGGAACGAGAAGAAACTGTCGATCCCGCTCTCATAATACTGGTAAAGGGCGTTGGTGGTGTCCCACACCTCCCCTACTATGTACGCGTCCGGCTTGATCGCTTTGACCGCGCCGTTCACCCAGGTGAGGATCTCGATGTTGTTCTGGACATTACCGGTGTAATCCTTGACCGCGTCGAGCCTGAAGCCGTGGACCCCGCGCCCGAGCCAGAAAGCGAAAATCTCCTCAAACTCCGCCCTCAACTCGGGGCTGTCCAGGTTCAGGTCAGGCATTTCCCCCCAGAACTGGCACTCGTACCAACTGCCGTCCGGCAACTGCTCCCAGTTGCCGTTGCCGGGGGTGTCGCTGATGTTGTAATACTCGGGGTGCTCCGTGAACCAGGGGTGGTGCAGGTCCGAGTGGTTCAGCACAAGGTCCAGTATCACCTTGATCCCCTTCGAATCGCACTCCCTGATGAGCGCGTCGAAATCCGCCATCGAGCCATACTCCGGGTCGATGGCGGTGTAATCGCGGACATTGTACTTGTGGTATGTGCTCGACGGGTGGATCGGCGAGAGCCAGACGCCGTCAAAGCCCATGCTTTTTATGTAGTCGAGGCGCTGCATGACCCCGCGCAGGTCGCCTATCCCGTCCCCGTCGCTGTCATAAAACGAGTAGACGAACACGTGATACCAGGCCAGCCCGGGCCCCGCTTCGCCGGATGGTGCGGCCTCCAGGGCCGCCAGCTTGCCGGCAAAGGTTTCCGACCACGTTTTGTTTTCGACACCCGGAGACTCGTCCGACGTCGTTTCGGCCGGAGGAGTCTCCGTAACTACCGGCGCCCTTGCGGACTCGCAGGCGGGCAGGAGCAGGAGGGACAGCGCCAGGACAATAAGAATACCAAGTTTCGATAGACTAAATAGCCTGTTCATTTACTACCCCTTAACGCTGCCGCCTGTCACGCCTTCCACATAGTTCTTCTGCATGACCATAAACAGCGCGGCGATCGGGATCGACACGAGCACGGCGCCGGCGGTAAAGGCGGTGTACCACTGGTAGACGCTTTCGCGTTCCAGCATGCGGAACAGGCCCAGGGCGATCGTAAAGTTGTTATAGTTGTCTTTCATGATGACGCTGGCGCAGATGTAGTCCACCCAGGGGCCGATAAACGCGGTCAGCACCGTATACGTCATCACGGGGCGGGACAGGGGCAAGGTGATTTTCAGAAATGTCTGCCACTTCGTGCAGCCGTCGAGATAGGCGGATTCGTCGAGGGCGGCGGGTATGGTGTCAAAAAACCCTTTCATGATGTAATACCCGAGCCCCGCGCCGCCTGAATAGATCAGCACGAGCGCGACCAGCGACTGCTCCAGCCCGATGAGACCGATCAGATGGTAGACCGCGATGATGCTCATGAACCCTGGGAACATCCCCAGCACCAGCACGACGTTCATCATCGGCCGCCTGAGCCGGAAACGAAGTCGCGAAAAGGCATATGAGGTGAACAGCACAAAGCACGTGGCAATCAGGCAACTGAAAATGGCTACAATAAAAGTGTTCAGAAACCAGCGCGGGTAATTAAACTGCGCGGTGTCGGTAAAGAGCCGCGTGTAATTGCTGAAGGTCCACTGCCTGGGGATTATATAGCCGTCCAGATACGCTCCGGCTTCACCCTGAAAGGACTTAATGAGCAGGTAAGCTATGGGGATAAGCCAGATGACCGACAACACCCCCAGAGCGATGTAGACGACGGTGTTCGCGATTTTTCTCCGGGTCTTCATACTGTTTATCATCTGAACGTCTCCTCCTTTTTAGCCGAGGCTGTGATATTGAAGGTGACCAGGGCAATGATCGCGCTGACCACAAACGTCAGGATGCCGATCACGCTTGCCAGATTATAGTCCCCATGCGTAACGGTCAGCTTGTACAGCCACGTGACCAGCAGGTCGGTCGCGCCGGCTTTGAAATATTCCGGCATCGCGGGGTTACCCCCTGTCAGGAAGTATATGGCGTTGAAGTTGTTGATGTTCCCGATGAACTGAGTGATAAGGTACGGCGCCGTGACGATCAGCATATACGGCAGCGTGATCGACCTGTACTGCCGCACAACGCCCGCTCCGTCGATCCGGGCGGCCTCGTACAAGTCCGCCGGGATGTTCATGAGTACCCCGGACGTGATGAGCATCGTATATGGTATGCCTATCCACAAGTTGACGATGATGACAGTTATCCGCGCAAGTAACGGGTCGCTGAGGAACTTTACAGGCAAGATACCGGCCCACCCCAGAATAGTGTTGACAGGCCCCAGGTCGCCGAGCAACTGCCGCACAAACAGCAGCGTGACAAAGCCGGGCACGGCGATCGATATGACAAAGCAGGTGCGCCACATGGATTTCAGCTTGATGCCCGATTTGTTAATCATCAGCGCTACAACCATTCCCATTACGTAATTAAAGAATGTCGCAAAAACCGCCCAGACCAGAGTCCATCCCAGGATGCCGACGAAAGTTTTGCCCATGGCCCCGTTCATATTAAAGACGTTCCTGAAGTTGTCAAGCCCCACCCAGGTGAACAGGTTGGCCGGGGGTTGGTGCTCCCGGTCAAAATTGGTGAACGCCAGCAGGATCATGAATATTATCGGAAGCACGGTAAAAGCGATCGCCCCGATCGACGGCAGCGTGAGCATCGTAGTGTGCATATTCCTGTCGAACAGGTTTTTGACGTCCGTCGGGAAATCCGTAGGCTGCCTGCCTTTCCTGATATCGACCTCCGCTTTGTACGACGACCGCACGGCGGCGCAATGGATGACCTGGCCGCATATCAGGATCGCTATGGCAAATATCGAATAGAGCAGTATCATTAGCGAGTTGTCTCCGGCGACGCTCACGTATATCTCAAAAACCTCGTCAAAGACCCGCCCCATAGGCTGCGTACCCAGCGTGGTGATCTCGCTTATGTATTGCCAGCCGAATGATATAAAAGTGAACCAGGTGAGTGCCTGAAACGCCAGGAACAGGATCCCCTTGATGATTTGCCCGCGCATCAGGCTTCCGAAACCTGAAATCAAAACCGTAAACCTTGTGCGCCAGTCCCCGTGAGTCAGGGCGTTGATAAAAGTTATCTCGTCCCTGTCCCGTTTTATCCTTTTCATTTCCGCCAAGCCGGACCACCTCCCAGTTTAAGATAAGGTCGCCTGCAACCGCCTGCGGGGGCCACGCGCGAAAAACGCGTGACGGGCGTTTTTCGCGCATTTCTCCCCTGGCGGCAGGTAATAACTATGATTGTACTTGCGCGACCATATTGTCGAGCAAGGCCTGAAGGTCGGTATAGTTCTGATTGACTATCGCGCTCCCTAAAGCCCCGGCGGGCGTCCAGTACTCGCCCAGGACGTCGTTTTGCGACGTGGCGTATACGGACTGCGCAGCCAGCGCCGCCAGCGCTATGTTCGCCTGGACTGCCGGGTCGGCCGCCGCGTTGATGTTGGACGGGCCGATCGCGCGCGCGTTGAACCTGGCGATCTGGCT
>Ga0123354_10016614_pt1 | contig 11531 bp, 10 predicted proteins | sample TergutLab28metaG_2_FD_97872 | JGI IMG/M metagenome (GOLD analysis project Ga0123354, IMG submission 97872) | Labiotermes labralis P4 segment gut microbial communities from Petit-Saut dam, French Guiana - Lab288 P4 | ecosystem: Host-associated > Arthropoda: Insects > Digestive system > Gut ... | reverse complement strand
TGCGCTGACCACGTAACACCCCTCTATCCGCAAAAGTTGGCACTAACTTCGCCGACCGGCGGCGGCCGCTCTGTCGGTATAGTTCGCGTGCGGACTAAGGCCACGGAGTTTAGTTTTAGTTTAATCGGGCCAGGTCTAGGTACAAACCAACCACTTACATTCCCTAGTGACAAGATCTGTGCATCGTGTTGTACCTGAATTCCCCTACACAGTTTCTTAGTATGGAATGTGGGTGCAGGAAAATTTAGCTTTAAATTAATTCACCATAGAAAAAACACTGAAACCGTTATGCTTATTCACGACACTAAAACACAAACATATTACCAAATGGAATGCAAGTAACTTAGGCTGATCTATGATTTTTTTTTCTACTCAAGGTGATAGCATGTGAGCAACAGCTTGATTCATCATACGACTCACGATGTGATGTTTGGTCAGTTGGTATAACTGCCATTGAGCTAGCAGAAGGGGATCCTCCTTTGGCAGAACTTCATCCTATGCGAGCACTCTTCCAGATCCCAAGAAATCCCCCTCCACGTCTATCCCACCCAGAAGACTACACCCCAGAACTACTACCCGACTTTATATCAGAGTGTCTGGTCAAAGACCTAGAGGAGCGTCCCTTTGTCCGTGAGCTGCTGGAGCATCCGTTCATGAAGCGTGGTGCTCTCTGTGCAGAGAAGGTAAGCTACAGTACTTCCAGTAAGATTCTATGGAAGTTACTGCTACATACAAGTAAGTTACCTGCTTTCATAAATACTATTTGTGATTAAGTGGCTAGGACTACTGCCTCAAGTCTGCGAGATATATTACCCTGAATAGGTCTTCCCGTCAGGAGTGAGGTCTAGTGTTCTTTAAAACTTTCTGTAAGGAATGTGGTCATGAATTTTTTCAGGCCTATTTTTAGTTTCAGAAATATGAATGTCACATGGGGCCAAGTAATGGAAACAATTGTATTTACATGTAATCTTTGTTGAAACTGTATTTACCATAAATGCTGTGTAGGACACTGCTTTTTGGTGTTGTAAAATCCACTTGCCCAGCCAAAGATGTGGCCTTTCTGAAAGTTTAGTACATACATATATACATACATAACTATGTACATATGTACATACATACGCGAACATACGTACATATAATTATTCAAAAATTTGGAGGTATGATTAGTTGGTTGGTTTTTTTTATTTTGGAGAAGAAATTTGTAATAAAGTATTTTTTGTAGTATATGAGCAGCTCAGGATATTTTGTTGACTTAGGACTCCACACCCTCGAAAAGAAGACACTACATTCCTTTGAAACCTTATAAACCCACTACATAGCACAAATTCCCAGAAGACCAAAATCCTCATCATCAGTGCCAGTGAAAAATTAAATCTTGCATAGTAATGTGCTAACCCATAGCAAATAATTAATTAACATTAATTTTGGTACATATATCCCATCTGAGTATAAACTGGAATTACTGGAGTTATTTTAGTTTTATGGCATATTTGTCATCATAACATGTGTTCATAAAGGAACAGGGCTGATACTGTATGCTAATATGTTATGCTCAGGTTCGTTTGGAGCTGCAGGCAGAAATTTCAAGACAGAGGGCTGAGGGTGGCTCTCATCGACAGCCAGAGGTAACTACAAAACATGGCAAGCTTAAACCAGATCGGAAGTCAAAGCCTCAACCCATGTATGTGGATGACTTGGCAGCTCTGGATATTCTGTCAGAGGTGTGTTGTAAAGATTGTGTTATTGGCTGGTGCAGATAACTATCAGTGATGTTGGAGTTTTAGGCAAATGGTACCAAACTGTACAAAACTTGTGCTACTGTGTTTCACATGGCCGAATGGTCAAAATGGGACTTATCAATCACAAAGTTAGTTTCACTTGATAAAATGCACTTTCTGAAAAAAATTTAAATATTTTTGACAATATTTGGTATTGTAAATTTTCATAATTTTAAATTGTACTCAATTCTGAACAAAAAAGAATGCGGGTTCGAATTTTAGTAGCAGCAAGAGATTTTTCTCTTTTCAAGAGAAAGTAAGTGGGCTCTGAGGCCCATCAGCATCACATTCAGTAGGTATCAGGGACTCTTTCCAGAGGTATAGAGTGGCCAGGGGTGAAGATGACTACTCACCTCCACCCAGTGCCGAGGTTAAGACAGCTATACTTCCAGTCCACTACACACCTTCTTGGAATGCGCAGTGAAAACTTTACTTTTACTTTGCATCAGGCCTAACGGTCTGCGCTTTGAATGGGCTGGTGGAGAAATGTTTATTTTATTGTATTCGAAAGTTAAAGGCATTAAAATTGCTGTGAAATTGATATATTAATGAAATATTAAAGACAAGACTTCCCTTCTTTTGTGGACTAGTTTTTTCTACTATTTGTCATAGCAAATTTATATTGCACAGTTCTAATTTTTATTGCAACTATATTGATGGGTGTGTCTGAAATTTTAAGAACAATACCAGAGATAGTGGAAACATTTCAGGTCTGACCCAGAGAAACTCACATACACAATATTGAATTGCATGCAGATAGACAAAGACAGCAGAATTTCGTTAAACAGATTCAAATGGACTGGACAAGTCCCAAATTATCTAGATTAATTAGATGATACCTGTACTGACTTCATTTCTTAATGTCAGTTTTCTGCCACTACTCTTACACTTGGGCTGTAAAACTAGTCTGAGGAGTGTTCCATTTGTTTATCTCCTTAAACTGCTGACTTAGCATCAGAGGGGTCTTTTTTTGTGTCTTCTGGAGTTTTCAAAGGAGAAGAATTTCTTGGAGTAGGAGATGAGGGGTCAGGAGATACCACAACAGTTGATGTATAGACACTCTTTGAGGTCTTTTTGAACATGTCCCTGTGATCTGCCTGTTTCATTGATGAAACTATTTTTTCGAGTAAAATACAAAACTTCAGTTCTTGGGTATACTTTCCTCAAGTGACGGATTATCAGGTATGAATTATAGGACGTCGGATTAACAGAGTTTTGCTGTACTGTGTAAATGAAAGACAAAATTAATTATTTGGTGATATTTAAGGTATACTGGATTTTAAAACAATCTTCTTTATAATATTTGTTTTAATATGTTTTTGTAAATTGTAATATGATTTATGTTGCGTGGAAACAGTCCATACTTCTGAAAAAAAAAATATGTCTATGGAAAATTTTATCTGGATTAACACTGCACTAACATATCATACGATAAACAAAAACCATGTTATAGGCTTAAAATCATTTGTCATTCATCTATCTTGTCTAGTATGCCTGTAATCCATAGTTCACGTCATATGTAGTTGTTTGTTTTGTGGTCATAAAGGGTTTAGACTGCCAGAGGTCTCAATAACTTTATTTCTGCCGCTTCAAATCTTCGTCTTTGTAAGGCTGTTAGAGTCCAGTTTTCAGACCCATATAAAAATGTAGGTGAAACTAGTGTGTTGTATATTTTCAAAATGGTTTCCGTTCACACTTTCTTAAAAATGGTTCTCTTAATAGTACCTATTAATTGTAAAAATTTTGGCAATTTGGATTCTACATTATTGGAAAATTGGTAAGATATACTGCAACCTAGATAAATAAATTGGCTAACTTGTTCTAGTGTTTCAACATTTATAATAATTTTTGTTCTTAGGTGATCTGTCCCAACGAAACCAAATACCTTCATCTTTTTTGAAGCAATTTCCAAATTATATTCTTTAGGTATGTTATATAATAAATAAACTGCCTTTTGCAAGTTGTCTTCTGTGTCATAAATAATAAACTGGTCATCTGCAAATAATAGTGTGTTAAAAATGAACTCTTTAAAATATTTACTAGTTTTTAGTTTCTGTAACCAAATCCTAATAACTTTGTCCAAATATAAATTGAATAAAACAGGTGATAGTGGGCATCCTTGTCTCATCCCTTGGGTAATAACTCTAGAATCTTCAGATATTCCATAACCTGCATTAACTCTTATAATGTTTTCCATTTATATCTTCTGAATTATTGTAATTAGATGAGTAGGAATTTCTTTACTTAACATAATAGTCCATAATTTATCTCTATCCACAGAGTCAAAGACTTTTTTAAAATCAATGAATGCATTATATGTGGGGATGTTGAATTCTCTATGTTTTTCAATTATTTGTGAAGCTGAAGATCTGCAGTCCATGCAGGATCTGCCTTTCCTAAATTTGTTCTACTCTTCTAATAGTAGGACCTCTGCAATTACAGTTAATCTCTTTGCATTAATTTTTGAATACATTTTATATCCAGTATTTAATAAACTAATACCTCTATAGTTATCTGGGTTATTTCTATCTTCTTTTTTGTGTATTGGTATGACAATGGCTGTCCTCCATTCTTCAGGGATGTCTCAGTAAATCCAGCAAACATTTAGGAAATTCAGAAATTTATGTGGACAGTTTTTTGGTGCATGTTTGTACAACTCATTATTAATCCCGTCTGATCCTGGAGATTTTTTGACTTTTAATGCTTTAATAGTTATTTCCAGTTCTTCCATTGTAATTAAGTCAAAACAATTTTCTGTTAATTTTGCACGTTTCCCTTCTGCGGTGTTATCATTAAACTGTTTAGTCCAAAGTTTTTGATAGTAATCTAACCATGTGTGTTCAACTAATGGGTTAAGTTGCAAATTATCTCTTTCAGTTCTGTTTAAATTTCTAATAATTTTATATGCATTTATCTGGCGTCCATGTAAATCATGTGCAGTTCTCAATACAAATGTTTCCCAACATTGCCTTTTAATTAAGAGAGATTTATTAGCCTTACCAGTTTCATGGGGATACCAAACTCAATGGCAATATTATACAAGACCTCCCTCCTAACTGAATCATAAGCTTTCTTGAAGTCTATAAATAGCTGAAGCATTGCTTCATTATATTCCCATTTTTCTCAAGTATTTGATGAATACAGAATATATGATCAACAGTTGAATGGTTGCGTCGAAATCCACACTAATGATCCCCAAAAATTTCTTCTGCATTAGGGGTTGACCTTCACAGCAGGATGTTGGATAACATCTTGTCCATAGTTGACAGAAATGGTATGCCTCTATAATTAATACATTCTGTTTTATTGTCCTTGTTATAAATAAGAAATATAGGTAAAATGACAGACTAATTACACTTCTCAGGCAATTCCTCTTATTCCAAATAGAAATAATAAGTTTATGGATCTCAGAGCGAATTGTCCTAGCCCCTGATTTAACAAATTCTGCTGGAATTTGATCAATACCTGGTAATTTGTGTCTTTTTAGCTTTTCAGTAACCATCTTAAACTCAAATGCACTCGGCTCAGGTGCTAGTGGTTCTGCTGTGTGTATTTCTGTCGGCCTAATGTCACTAACCCCATGTATATTCAACAGCGGAGAGAAATGGTTCCTCCGCCTAGCCAAAATACTGTGGCAGTCTGTAACAAAAACACCCTTCTCATCCTTTACTTTATTAGATCTAGACTGGTAACCTTTCTTAAATCATTGATGCACCCATGCAAAATCTCTGCTAATTTTAATCTTACTCTGAGGTTCAAGGTCATCAATTTTGGCTTTCAGATATTCCTTCTTTTTGTTCCTGTAATGTCTACTAGTTTCATATCTTATATTGTTTTGATTATCTAAACTGCTTTGGTTTGTATTCTGTAGCCATTGCATTTTAGCCTGTTTCCTTTGATCTAAAAAATGCAAAAATTATTCATCAAACCATGTTTTATGCTGCTTCAATCATACACACCTGGACTATCTTTAGCTGAGGTTTTGACATTCTCTTTAATGTTCTCCCAAGTCCTATCTATGTCCTCGCCATCATGTAAGATATCCAAACCTGCGAAATTTTTCGATATCTCGATCTGATACTGTTTCATAACCTCCAGCTCATTTAGCTTCCTGAGAGTAAATCTTTCCCCTTCAAACTTCTGTGCTGCTTGTTTACTTGCTGCAGTCTTTCCATAACTTTTGCAACCAACAGATAGTGATAAGTATTACAATCAGCTCTGCTGGAACTTCTTACATCTAGTGCACTCAAATGCCATTTCCTGTCTATCAATATTTGATCAATCTGGTTGTCAGTCTTCCCATCAGGAAGATACAGGTGTAATTATGCATGTTTCGGTGTGGGAACATGTTGTTCATAACAACTAGATTTTTTGACGTGGCTAATTTAACTATTGTAACATAATTATCATTACTATTCTGATGTAAACTCTCATTCCCAATTGCTGGTTTCAAAATATTCACTCTCCTCACTTTTGCATGAACCCTTTAAACACCGAGTTAAATCACATCTGCCATTTGCTGACATTATTAGGAGCTCACCATATTCTCCACGTTAGCAGGATAAGGGTTAAAAACTCCTAATAGAGTTTTCATAAAAACTCTCTTTTGAGTCATCACTTTTCTTCTCACTTGGTGCATGCATATTCAGAACAATGATATTACACCAGCAACCTCTCAGAACTGTATATGACATCCTGTCACCAACAAACTCTGCTCGCTTAACTGTTGATACTATTGTGTGGTGTAAAAATAAGTCTGTTCCCGGTTGATGATTTTCGTTTCCTCTTCCACAGAAAAAATTATAATCCTCTGCTCTTACCAGGCCCCCTTTCTCCCACATAACGTCCTGTACACCCACTAAATCTAATTTCTATCTTGCTAATTCCCTAGTTGCTGTTGTAAGGGAACCTGACCTATTCAGGCTCCTAATGTTCCAAGTTCCGAGTTTCACGTCTTTTTTCCATTCCTTAGGTCACACCAAAGGATCAGTCCAGGTCTGAGACACCAGCTTATGTTTTGTAACATGATACTTTTTAATGGTGAGGAGTTGTTAGTAACTCGCCCAACCCCCAAGCTGGAGGAACAACTCTTGTCTGCTGTCCGCAACTGCTTATTCAATATATTTGCAGTTACACTCCACACTGGAGGCCATTTCTCAATCTGTAACCTGAGGACGTGCCATGTCGTGGTGGCAGGGACTCACTTATCAAGGGACATTCGGATTACTGTGGTTAAAACTTGGGTTAAAAGTAGGATTAACTCAAAGTAGCAAAGACAATAATAACTGAATACAAAAAGCTGAAGTCTGTCAAGACTGACATCCAACTAAATTAGATGTGAAACTTCAGTTACTACCTCGCAGATAGCATAGTCTCTGTTCATTATATAGTCTGATCAGTTAATGTCCTATACAGAAATAATATAAATTGAATGTGTAACACGTACACCTACTCTGTGGTCAAAATGTGGACTTACTGAGTGTTACGGCAGGTTGTAAATGTTATTACCTGAGCAATTTGAAAGGTTAGGAATTTGCCTGTTTCAGGGTGGCATTGTGGAACAACTGCAATGTAGATTTCAACAGAATCAAATTTATACCTACATTGGAGATATCTTGTTGGCTGTAAACCCTTTCATTGATCTGGGGCTCTATACAGACATGGTGAGTGGCTTTTAAATATAGAAAGCAAAGTATACAGGAAAGTTATTTTAAGGAATGATTTTTATATTTGTGACACTCCAGCGAGGAATATAATTTTTTGCACCTGAACAGGAGCAGAACTTGGGACCTCTCTTCCTTCAGTTGTGTAACAAAGAAACAAAAGTAACAAATACTAGTCTGAGATGTTTTCTCCCAGTTATGATCTGGGACAGTGATGTGATGTTTAAAAATGCTTAAATTTGAAACAGAATGAAAATAATATGGGTACTTTTACTAAGATTTGAATCCAAGGAAATTTTTTGGTCAGCCATACATTATGTGCATTTCCATTCTTTCATATAGATGTCAGATTCTCTTTGAGATCACGATTTTAGTATGTATCTTATCAACTGAAGACATCACAAGAGATATTTTGGTCGACCCCTAGTGCTGTTGTCTACAGATACTTCAGTTTAAAACCTGGAGATTGTTTTCCATTGCCATTTATTTATGTCAGCTTCTTGACTGCCTCCATCTTCAGGGTGCATCATCTGTTCTGATGATAGAGGAAGAAAAGTCTTCTGAAAAGTCTGTGTACTTAAACCAGGCTAAATAGAGTCACATTTCTGAAGGCAGGAGTTTTTTTTATTCCTTAATTTACCCTCTGATTATTGGCTAATTGGGATGCCCATATTCCATTAAATGTAATTCTTCATGGCTGAAAGGGAAAACGTTGTCCTGCACAGGTGAAGGCAAGGGCATTTGAAATAAAAATAATTCCAACTGTTAGAGGCTATACTAGACTTTAGAGGTTGGATGATAAAGTATACCTAACCTTTAGCTTTTGGAGATGAAAGAAATTCTTCATTATTTATGCATATTTTTCATACAGATATGTCTCATAACATCATTTGCACATTGAAAGAGGTAACAATTTTTGTGTTATTATGCAGTAATTAATTGTTATTCCATGGTAATTTTATAAATTTCTGTCTTATACATCTTCAGATATTCCCTTTGTTTTGGCTTTAAATGTTGCTTTGATTTGGCCTTTTTGGCTTGTTCTCACAATATGAAATATGTTCTAACTTGATTAGAGTTTCTAAGATTTGTGTATGATTTAAGGTTTTCACAGTGGTGCCTACATTGATATTGTCTTTTAGGATATGACAGTGTATACCTTGTTATATTGAACCAGTGTGTCAAAGGAATGTAGTACCTCGTCCTTGACTCTTTTTTTATCTTGAACAGTGACAGCTGGTTACAAAAAGACTTCAGTACCAATGCAGTGAACAATGAACATTCCATCACAGAAGATAGTAAATTTCATCTGCAAAATGATTCTTCAAAACACTAGAATGCTTTTCATTAACAGAAAGTACTTTTTTCTTGTTAATATCCCAGTTCCTCTAACCATAATTGTACACACAGGGCCCCAAAATTGATCCATTTCTATGGAATGTATTTCACTACCTGCAGCATATGGCGAGAAGCAAAACACCTTACCCTTCAATGCCACACCAGTGCATTGTACAGATCTTCAATTCTTGACATTTTGCTGGCTGCAGTAGTGAATGCATTTAAGGATACTGCAAATTTAAAAACCCTACTTCCTGGAGAACAGTTGGAATCTAAACTACAGCATCATTGAAGTGCTGATGTTTACAGTATATGCAACAGAGTTTCAAGGAATCGGATAGCCATGAAATAATAAATTTGTACTCAAAATTTTGGACAGGAACAACACAGGTATCGCTGTCAAGTTCGGTCAGACAATCCACCACATATATTTGCTGTTGCTGATGCAGCATATCAAGCTCTACTACATGACCACCAGAACCAGGCTATTGTTATCAGCGGTGAAAGCGGAGCAGGGAAGACTGAGAGTGCAAATCTTTTGTTGAAGCAGCTTGTCTTCCTTGGGAAGGTAATTGAAAGAAGTGGCTTGTCAGAAATTAACATAAATAATTTATAGGAATGAGGGATAAGTACAAATATGTTGTATAAGGAGCCTGTCTTTCTTGTGAAGGTATTTGAAAGAAATGTTATGTTTATGAACATAATGTAAATAATTAATATAAATAAGGATAGGTGCATGTTTATTGTTCAAGCAGCTTGTTTTCTTTGGGAAGGTATCCAAAACATTTTGGTCAATGAAAATAATTTAAATAATTTAGCATAAAAAGAATAAGTAAAAATTGGTAAATCTAAGTGACTTTTTCAGTACAGTCTCATATACTTTGAGTGAAGAGCAATAAGTACATGTTCACCAAAATATCTGGGACCAAGATGGATATAGCAAGGTCTCAGTTTAGGGAAGCACATAGTGAGGCAGTCTGTGTTTTATACAGGCCATACATACATACATATATACATGCCATTTCATTTCATCAATCCCAGTAAGCCATTAGGCTTCGGATATGAAACGTGTCCTCAAGATTTGACAAACGCTATCAGGCATACACAAATCATTACATCTAGTATTATTGGGCAAGTAAAATCTAGTTGCCTGCTGTGAGTTGAACCTATAGGTAGGATGAGAAAGGTATGGAATGAGTGCTGAATTTTAGCAGAAAATACTCAAATGAATGCCACTTGGGAAACTTACAAGGGGCATTGTGTCCAATTGTGGGTTTTGTTTTGGGTCCTGTTCTTTTCTACCAGTCAGTTAGTGATGCACAGGATCTTTAAAATGTGATGTCCCTGTATCTGGAAGACTCTGAAAACCGCCAAGTAATTCCAGGGCTAGTGGAATATTTTCATGGTGTCACCTATGTTACCATTACCAGGCCTACTCTGTGTTGTCTTGGCAAGCATTTATGTTGAGTATTTAACTCCTTATATAGACCCCTGGAAAATATGTCAAAAAGGCCGTCAGATGCAGCGTATGCTAGGTGGAAGCAAGTGTTGCTGAGTGTAAAGGAAAAAGTGGAGTTTTTAAGGCAACTTGATAAATCTGCCTTAGTAATTCCATCGCTTACAGGCACAGAAGCAGCCCTTTCCCTCTCCCCCATACTCTGCATGGTAATTCTGTGACCACATGGCCCACTCTCCCCTTCGTCTGTACTTCAGGGTATCGTGAACTCGTACTCTACTCTACCCTGGGTCATGTGGGAGGCGGTAACAGTTGTGGAGGGTATTGTCTGAAGAGGGTTGCTACAACACAACTAACGGGGCTCTGGTCTACCCAAACCAAGGTGGAAGGTATCGTGCTGAAAGCTGCATTGCACTGGGGTAGAGACTGCAGTGTCTTAAATGGTCCCCTTGGGGAACCAGGCCACACCCTATTATATGTAGGCCTTCCATCCACGTGGGGCTCCATGGACGGTGACTAAATATTTTCCCCGTTTTCCATGGCAGGGTTCCTTATTGGGGACCCTGTCACATATAAATGAATGAATTAACCATTGGCTCTGGAGATGAAGCTTCTCTCTTCATAGGGACCCTGATGGGGAACGTGGAGGGGGGCCCATTTACCTGGGACTTTGAGGGAAATGTGTAAAAGAATATTCTGAAATGGGCATCTCTCGCCACACGGGTCCGTTGGGGAACCTGTGGAGTCTGTTGACTGAGTATTTTTAGAGACAGTTGGAGGGCTCCACAAAGGAAGCATCTCTCTCTGTGGGAGCTCTGTTAGGGGAGCTCCTTTCTGGGGATTTGGAAGGATATGGGGAGGAGGGCTCAGGGGATGGACATAACCCCAGGGGGGTCCATTAACCGTGTACTCTGAGAGACAGTTGTAAGAGGTCTCTGGAAACAGGGCATCTCTCTATGGGAGTTCTGTTAGGGGAACCTGGAGTGGGGGGGGGGCTCCTTTGGGGCTCAGTTGGGCAACCTGGAGTGGACTCATCTACCGGGGACTTTGAGATATGGTTGAAAGGGGTTCTGGAGGTGTAGTAGCTCTCTCTGTGGGAGCTCTGTGAAGGGAACCTGGAGTGAGAGCTCCTTTGCTGGGGATCCTGAAGGCTATGTAGAAAAGGCTCTGGAGATGGGCATCTCTTTCCATAGGGGCTCCGTTTGGGGAACCTGAAGGAGGGTTCATCTGCCAGGGACTTTGAGAGAAGGATGAAGGGGGCTCTGGGGATGGGGCTTCTCTCTCTGAAGAGGCTCC
>Ga0123354_10016612_pt1 | contig 11533 bp, 5 predicted proteins | sample TergutLab28metaG_2_FD_97872 | JGI IMG/M metagenome (GOLD analysis project Ga0123354, IMG submission 97872) | Labiotermes labralis P4 segment gut microbial communities from Petit-Saut dam, French Guiana - Lab288 P4 | ecosystem: Host-associated > Arthropoda: Insects > Digestive system > Gut ... | reverse complement strand
GCCTAGGTCTCCCCAGTGGTCTCTTTCCCTCCGGTTTCCCCACCAAGACCCTATACGCCCCCTCTCCTCCCCCATACGCGCCACATGCCCTGCCCATCTCATTCTTCTCAATTTTATCACCCGCACAATATTGGGTGAGGAGTACAAATCATTTAGCTTCTCGTTATGCAGTCTCCTCCATTCCCCCGTTACCTCGTCCCTCCTACGTCCAAATATTCTCCTCAACACCATGTTCTCAAATACCCTCAGCTTCCATTCCTCCCGCAAGGTCAGCGACCGAGTTTCACACCCATACAAAACAACAGGCAAAATTATAGTTCTATATAAGGTATAAGTGCACTGTATTAATAGCAATATATTTATTAACGGTACATGAAAAAGTAATATGAAAGCAGTATGTGTACTGATCACTGCTCAAACATCAGATCTAATTGCTACAGGCGCAATATTATCTATACAATTCTTCGACGAATATAATTAAATCTTGAAGAACGAGCGACGGAAGTTAAAGAGAGGATGAAAGATTTAGAATCTGTACCTAAGCCTTGTTTAAAATGCGACGCTTAAGAATAGTTTGACCGCGGTGGCACAGTGGTTAAGGAACTATGAAACAAATCGGAAGGTCGCTGTTTCGATCCCAGCTGGTGTCATTGAAATTTTTCATTGATATAAAATCCTTCTGATAGCACTATGGCCCTGGGGTCGACTCAGCCTCTAACAGAAATGAGTACCAGGAGTATTTCCTGTGGGTAAAGGCGGCCGGTGCGTAAGGCTGACAACCTTACCACCATCCTGTGCCGTTGTTATGAAATCTGGGAACCTTAAATTTCTGGAACCCTCTGGGCCACTCCAGGCCTGATTTACGTTTCTTAAGAATTGTTTAATTGTTAAGAAAAGAAATTAATAACTGTCGAACAAGATGCGACTTATTCAGATTATTACATTTCTGTAGGCAGCTCTACATGTTTCGGGTGTTGACACCCATCATCAGGAGCTGGTACAGCTGTAATTACAGCTTCTGGCACTGGTCAACCGGGTCTGCTACCGTCCGCTCTCGTTGCTGAGTTGGAACTGATTCAAGAATTTGAATCAGTTCCAAATGAAGAACGAGAGCGGATGGTATTAGACCCGGTTGACCAGTGCCAGAAGCTGTAATTACAGCTGTACCAGCTCCTGATGATGGGTGTCAACACCCGAAACATGTAGAGCTGCCTACAGAAATGTACTAAACTGAATACAGTCGCATTTTTTGGACAATTATTAAATTTGATTCACGATGCACGGACCCATGAATATAAAATTTCTTAAGAAAAATTATACAATTATTTTTGTCACCAAAATAAAGGTTTCTTGTAGAGTTTATTTTTAGGTAATTGAAACTCGACTTTTACAAGGAACAAAGACAGAAATTGCACAAAAATGTTAATTTCCGCAGTCCATTTGATACGGTGAAATGCGTATAGCTGCCCTTTATTTATGAGATAAATGACAGTGATAAGAACAAACCTCAACACAAAATATTTTCATTCATTGTTTACACAGTTGTTTAGCTGCAAAACATATGCTCATTTCATTAGTAATTTTAATAAGTAAATTCATAATTTTGCCTGTTGTTTTGTATGGGTGTGAAACTTGGTCGCTGAAAACAAGGGAGGAATTAAGGCTGAGGGTGTTTGAGCATAGGGTGCTGAGGGGAATGTTTGGGCTTAAGAGGGATGAAATAACAGGAGAGTGGAGGAAACTACATAATGAGGAGCGTAATGATTTGTACTCCTCACCCAATATTGTTCGGGTGATAAAATCGAGAAGGATTCAATTAGCGGGGCATATAGCGCGTATGGGGGAGGGGTGTGTTCAGGATTTTGTTGGGGAAACCTGAGGGAAGGAAACCACTGTGGAGACCCAGGCGCAGATGGGATGATAATATTAATATGGATCTTTAGGAAGTGGGAAGTGGAGGTATGGACTGGATCGAGCTGGCTCAGAATAGAGACAGGTGGCGGGTACTTGTGAATGCGGTAATGAACCTTCTCCATGGAGTAAGTAAGTCAGTAAGTAAGTAAGTAAATTCATAAGACTTGCTACATGCAGAGGTTTATGCCAGTTCAAAATACAGAAGGTAGGAAACTTAATTTTATTAATAGCCTAATTATCACATAATTTATTCATTGTGACCTACACCGTTCTGCAGTGGCAGATGTCACCATCTGATGCTAACACTGTATATGAATAAAAAAGATAGTATCGAATTTTAATAAAGACACATACAGGCACAAGTTAAAAACTGAGTACACAAGGATTGACAGTCAAGCAGAGAGACGGACGTAGACGGAATCCAATATAAATCACGGAGTGAAAATGGTTTTGAGAGTGAAGACAAGACCTGAAAGAATACTGGGTCGGTAAAGGAAATAACGGGCTGCTGATAGGTCCTTAGCCCGACCAGGAAGGAAACAAGCTCCGAAGCATGTCAGGGACGCGCGCGATTTCAACAACATCGAGACGCGATCTGTCATCAAGTTTCTATTTTTTTTGCAAGGCAAGGTCCCGAAGGAAATTCGCGCCATTCTAACGGAAATATTAGCTTGTTTCCTTAATGGTCGGGCTAAGGACTTATCAACACCCCTATACGTTTCATATTCTGTAAACTCAATTAAGGCTTTTAAAGTCCCATTAAACGCTATGAAGTGTTCTGGAATACATTTTGTGCGCATTTGTATCAGCTCTTCTTTTCCACGTTTCTGAACTATAATGGGATACTAACAGAAAGTCTGGAACAGAAAATGATCCATAAAAATGCAATTACGTTTCAAGCTATACCAATATGCAACCTGGTGAATGGGTGAAGGTTTGACAACTAATTAATCCTGGTTCGATTCCCGGAAAGAGCAATATATTTGTCTTTCCTGAAGATCAGGAGGCCACACAGACTCCTATTCAGTGAATTTACGGTGGTAACGTGGCTGTGATATGAACCTGAACGCACACTGCACCAATTGGCGAGTTAAAAATGGGTGGAGCTATATCCTCCACTTCCCCACACGCCTTCATGACGTCTCAGGGCAGACTTAACCCTTATCATTGTTAGCTTGGAAGTTGTCCCTGTGTGAATTATGATTCATTGGCTTATATATATATATAGAGAGAGAGAGAGAGAGAGAGGTTTTTTCCATGTTTTTTCCTCAGTTGTAAGGCAAATGCCGGGGTAAAACTCGCAAAGACGGGGCACAGCCCTCATTTTTCCCATTTAGTTGTTATTTGTGTTGTTCTATGTATTGTTTGTGTGTAAATTTGTACTGTACTACTGCCATCGGGTGGCAACCCAATTGCAGTTGACGAAATATATCATATCATATCATATATCGTATCGTATTAAATCATATCGTATATCATATCATATATCACATCATATATCATATCGTATCGTGTCGTGTCGTGTCGTATTGTGTCGTATCGTGTCATAGCATATATCATATCATATCATACCATATTATATCATATCATACATCAAGCACATCACAACACATCACATCGCATCACATCACATTATATCATATCATATATCGACGTGTTTTGTAACTGATTGTACTTGCTTTTGACAGACTGGCTGTTATACCGACATTTCTTTGTTGCAACTTTCATTGGATGGATGGAATAAGGTTTAAACTGTACAGCCCTCGAGTGGCTATTTTCTAAGAAATATTTGCCCTAAATGACGTTTCGGTAGTTTCATCTACTTCAGTATTCAAATGACCGGCTGTCATTGTGCTGGCTGATATCTTGTGTTTATTCTAATGGCCTGTATAAAAGGAACATGTTTAGAGGTCAGATCCGTGATATTTGAGGTTACCACAACGGTAAATATTAAATTGTGAGGTCGTGAGTTTTGGTAAATGTGAACCGACATTCGTAGGGACCTGCTGCCTTCATAGCAGACGGTGATATGGTGATGTGTGGATCCTCATCTGAGATATGACAGTAGTGGCTCAACATTTTTCTCCTTAATGCTGGTATGTTGTTCAGTGTTTCCCTCAGTTACTATATCGTGGTTATTTTTCCCCCAGAAAGATTGTTTGGTACTGCAAGTAAAACATGTTCTGTCCAAACAACAGTGCTAGGTGGATCTCTCCTAACTGGTCAAAACTCAGCTAATTGTGTCATTACAGTTAACTTTCAAAGTGTATTTATTCCTACGAGATCTGCACATTGCTTTTAATATGCGTCTGTTCTTTTATGCAGTAAACGTTTTCAGCAGCAACAAAACTGACAAAATTGACTTCTCTAAATTCACGTACATTTTAGAGGCCTGATGACGATTCGATTGGACCGAAATATTTAGTAGCTGTATTGAAAAGTGTTAGCGATTTATGGGAAAACAGTAATGTTAAACAGCATTATATATTGCATTATGTTACTGAATCGCCACAATCTATAAACTTAATAATAATAATAACTTGGAACATCACACATAATACGGAAAGTACTGCAGTGTGAAGCTTGAAGCCTGAGCGGTGGGGATCACCGCTGGTTCAAGAGAAGTACCGGGAAGACATGCCTGTGACAATAGACGATAATAATAATAATAATAATAATAATTTGGAACATTGCACATAACACGGAAAGTACTGCGGTGTGAAGCTTGAAACCGGAGCGATTGGGATCACAGCTGGCTCAAGAGAAAAACCAGGAAGAAAAACTCTGTGACAAGAGACATCCATATCGAATAATAATAATAATAATAATTCACAAAATGTTCGAAATTGCGCGAAATATTAATTAATATATTAATGATTTCGGCCTTCAGCAACAGTGTGAATGAGAACTTGGCTCTTCTGGGTTGTTACACAGATTAGTAGTTGACGACGTTTCGGATCAACCTACCGGTACCCTCATCAAGGATCAAGCAAGTGCAAGTAGAAAAATCGTTCCTTTCAAGATAGGACAGAGAAGTTGTCCCGAAACTTTAGTAATTAACCACCAATCTACGCTGCGTAACATCCCAGAAGTGTTAAGATCCCGTTAGAACAGTTACTATTTGAGCGCGCACCCTTCTGCACGCCAGTGATCTATATAAACGTATTAGCGACTCAAGGTTTGTAGTTATATGGTTCTGCAGTAGGAACTCAGAATTTATGAGTTCTATGCGGAACTGCTTGAAAGATACAGCTTATATTAGAAGCAAGTATTTGCTCCGCCCTACAGAGTAATTTATCTGCTGTTACTTATCTTCAACCCAATAGATTTCCTGCCTCTCTGCATTACGAGAATTTTGTCAATGAATCTTTATGAACTCTTATGTACATTGGACCGTGCATCATTGTGATAGTTGAAGAATAAGAGACCCACTTGATGTCGCTAGTTATTATGTTTTATTTCACTTCTTCTATGCTTAACATGTTTCGGACATTAATACATCCATCATCAGAAGCTTGCGACTTTTCTATTGTATCACCACATTTGTGGTGTGTTCTTGTTTCGATGTGTGTTGGAGTTTCGGTGTGGCTGGGTTCAGCCTGCTACACGGATACCACCCCAAAGCAGCCAAACTGAAACTCCAACACACATCGAAACAAGAACACACCACCGATGTGGTGATACAATAGAAAAGTCGCAGGCTCCTGATGGTGGATGTAATAATGTCCGAAACATGTTGAGCATAGAAGAAGTGAAATAAAACTTAATAACTAGTGACATCAAGTTGATCTCTTATTCTTCAGCTTTGTGAACTCAGTTGATTCATCTTCATCATCAACATCATCATCATCATATATCTGTCATGGAGTTGGGCCACTTGTTGAACCGTTCCGGTCTCACGTATCCAGAAGTCTCTTCAAAGGTCTACCATGATTCCTTCTGTCAGTTGGGGAGTAGTGTTTCATAATCCTGGGGTGAAAGAGATACCCAACAGCCATCCTCATCTTCTCATGGTATACCCTGTTCTCACAATCGAGGACATGACGACCGAGTCACAGCGGTATAACTGTTTCACCAGGAATGGAGGAAATGCCATCCCTAAACTTGTCGGTCCAGAGGCTAAAGGTAGCAATCCTACCGCTGGACGTACCCTGCTCTGGGCCCGTAACCCATTCAGGGGACATTTTAACCACTGGCAAGTCTCAGTTGCTTCATTACAGTATTGTTACGTGAGACATCCACTGTGTGAAGTGTAATTGATATAGTCCATATACGACGTTTCTCCAGCTGGCTGTTCTTGTTTCATCAGTAAATATAATATAAAACTTATTCTTTTGTGTACTCTAGATGGAGTAATCCGTAACCTCGGACAACAATTTTACAATCTAGGTTACTTAAGATCGTTATTTTATTATACAAATATCGTTTGTCAATTGAACCGCTATTCCACAGCGTCTGTGGATGTTCGGCGGAGTGGTGCATTTTGATACGAGAAGTGAGCTGCCAGGAAGTGACAAAAGATATTTGTCTGATATAATACTGGCCGTGTATGAACCTCTGTTGTTCCCATATGAGAGAAACTTGTTCTAAGCAGAGTTCATACACGGTCTGAATCTGATGTTCATTGGACCGTGCATCATTGTGATAACTGAAAAATGAAAAACCAACTAGATGCCACCCATTATTTTATTGTACTTCTTATAGGCTCAACATGTTTCAGGCATTACTATGCCCATCATGAGGAGATCGCGACTATGATGTTGATTACCACATTGGTCGTGTCGTTCTTGGTTTGCTGTGTTTACGTGTAACATAACATTGTGGCGCATTAGTGCGAACATTGTTGTAGTGGGAAATCAATAAATATTACAAACTCTGAGTGTGTGTTTTTAGCCTTAGATATCCAGCATGCAATGCGCATGCGCCGTATTGTCATCTGTGGCCTGCCCAGCTCTACAATATTTTTTTTACATTATCCCACAAACGTCACTATTTTCGGGGGGGGGGGCGGTGATTATTGAACATAAAATGTATTTTGCTTTTTCTCTACAACTTTTTTCTGAAGCGTTTCTCATCTTAGGAAAAAATGAGCGATGTATGGTTAAAAATTTTAATTCGTCTTAAAGTGAAGTAGTCTTTATTCTCCTCTGATTGTAATTGAACTTTAATTTTCTTGGCGGATTTCCGAATAAATATTCACATAATTTTTCATGAAAATCCTCCCAGTGGGAACCGAGCTGTTCCATGCGAAGGACAGAGAGACAGACGGGCATCCGGACAGAGGTGTAGACGGACAGACAGACAGACATTACAAAGCTAATGGTAGCTTTTCGCATTTTAGCGGGTGTGCTTAAGCTTTAGACGCCTAACGTCAACTATAGTTGTCGTACCGCACCGCTAACCTCCAAAGTTGCATTTTTATATATTTATTCAACGAATATAGGTACCGAATATTTTAAACATGGTGTATACTCTCCGTTTTTTTTCTTAAAAATGCAGTTTGTTTCATAATTCTAACGTATTTGGTTCCTGTATTATTCACATTTTATATACAGGTGTGTGCTAAAATTAAAAAAAATAATTCCGGCGACAAATATATGGGCACATAACGGGGTTAACTGTTTTGTGTGTTTCCACCCAACCTGAGTATTACTAGAGGTGTACTGATCAAATCAAATTAAATTACCGATACTGCAGTATTTCCAGTCCCAATGGCCGCGTGGTCTAAGGCGTAGGTCTGCGGCCGCTCGCCTGCTGAGATTGTGTGTTCGAATCTCAACAGGGGCATGGATGTTTGTTGCGAGTGTTGTGTGTTATCAGGTAGAGGTCTCCGCGACGAACTGATCACTCGTCCAGAGGAGTCCTACCGACTGTGGTGCGTGTGATCTAGAAACCTCAAGAATAAGGAGGCCATGGCCCGCGTTGGGCCGCAGCGCCACAGGGAAAAAGAATACTGTAGTATTAAAGAGCCAGTTGATTTTTAAAAATGCTTGACCTTGTTTGGTTCAGCGTATTATATCTTTCCTTGCTTCTCTGAGATCTTAAAGACATTTGAAGTATCTATTTGCCAGTTTATTCATTTCTTGTTATTAGAGTGATGGAAAAATTCTTTTAAATGTGTTTCACCACAAAATGCTATCATTTTTTAATTATTGAAATAAAGAAAAAAATAATATAAGATTTTAGAAACCTAGAAGAACGACTTTGTTGGTTAGTTAGTTACTTAGTTTGTTTGTTATTTGGTTCGTTCGTTGTTTGGTTGGTTAGTTGGTTGACTGGTTGGTTGGTTGGTTAGTTGGTTGGTTGGTTAGTTAGTTGACTGGTTGGTTGCTTGTTTGGTTAGTTGGTTGGTTAGTTGGTTAACTGGTTGGTTGTTTGTTTGGTTATTTAGTTGGTTGGTCGGTTGTTTGGTTGGTTATTTAGTTGGTTAGTTAGTTAGTTGGTTAGTTAGTTAGTTCCTCGGTTGGTCGGTTGATTTGTTGTTTGGTTATTTAGTTTGTTGGTCGGTTGTTTGTTTGGTTGGTTAGTTAGTTAGTTAGTTAGTTCGTTGGTTGTTTGGTTGGTTATTTGGTTATTAGGTTTGTTATTTATTCAGTCATGAAAGAAACAAGAACGCATATAAAATTTTGGAACGAAAACGCCACAAAGCTCTTAATATTCAACTAGGTCCTGAGTTATGTACGTGAAACATTACTACCTCAGGAAGGCTCAGATTCCGTAAAAGTAAGAAATTTACTTTACCGCTTAGATAACTATTAAGGGAAAAATTAAGATTCTCTGCTACGAAATTAGATACGAAACCATTAAACGGTGTAATAGATTTTACTCCCAACTCATCATTCAAATGTTTAATTCTAGCACACAAATATGTTGTGTAATGGGGCTCCCTAAAGAGGTCGAACTGAACCAGAATTCTGGTCAAAGAAGTCTCTCGGATTACCTTCGCTGTTTTGATAAAATTATCCTCATTAGAAGCTGCGGTTACGGTCCAGTTTCTCTTTACTCTAATGACCTTAAAGTGACCTCGCATCACCTTTCAACCTCTGAAATTTTCTTCATAAAGTCACCCTTAGAACTTCCATAGTGTAGGCTCTCTAAGGACCATGTTGGGACTTTAGTGAAAAAAGGGCAGATTAAATTTATTAATCACCTCGACAGCTGCTGTTCGTCTCTTATAATTATGTGACATATTATATCCGAAAGGGAACCGCGGTAGCACAGTGGTAAAAGTGCTGTGCTACAAATCCGAAGGTTGCTGCTTCGATCCCAGGTGGTGTCATTGGATTTTCCATTGACATAAAATCCTTCCGATCGCACTATGGCCCTGGGGTCGACTCAGCCTCTGACAGAAATAAGTACCAGGAGCATTTCCTCAGGGTAAAGCCGGCCGGTGCGTAAGGCTGACAAACTTACCACCATCATGTGCCATTGTCACGAAATCTGGGAACCTTAAGTTCCTGGAACCTTTTGTGCCTGTTCAGGCCTGTAATTGGACTGATTTATTATGTTTGAAATAACAGTCTGAAAAACTCCTTAGTTTTCTTCAGTGTTTGAAAGCAAAAAATGGCGAAGAAGAACTAAAGTAACTTTATTCTAGAAATGGAAGGAAAAATTTAGTATGGCCTATAAACGAACTTTTAAACTATGGGGGGTTAGAAGGGAATGGAGAAGAGAACTTTTCTTCTTCACTTCAGATATTAGAATTTTAAACTTGCACTATTTTTCTGCCAGGGGAAAGAAGAAAAATGAGTTTTGCAAGCAATTGTGGCCAAATATGATTGAAGATCTGACGTGTAGAAAAGCAAATTAACCCTGAAAATAGCAAACTTTTAAGAAATTCAGGTAAATATTTAGATATATTTAGGCCTAAAAGGGAAAAAAGAAAATTTGAAAAGAAAATAAAGTATATACAATAATCAGGAGAATGTAGAAACTGACATATGTGTAAGGCAAATGTAGGTGTGTAAGGGATTGAACGTCCTAGCAACGAGCCTTGGACGGTTTCCAGTGTGACGAGAACAAGCAAAATTATAAAAACAGAAGCTTTATTCATTTTGTTATTTTTTTATGATTCATGTTAGGAAGGTACTGTAGAAGAGTTGGAAACTTTGGGTGTTAAGAGAGGAGACAGACAAGCTGTTCCCAGACTTCAGTAATAGAACATTCATTGACGCCATGCTACCTTTACAAAGGAGATAAGATTCCGATTATAGCATGTTTGTTAGAAACAGATACACAAGCCAATAATCGAGGGTGCAGTGTGGAAAATTTTGCACCATTAGCTTTGGGAGAAAAATTGTAAGCACGGTTATATTCGCATTGGCAACGATAAGGTACGTTTGAAAGGAGCTAAAATACTTTATAACTAACTACCTAAGTGATTGACTGATTGACTGACTGACTAAATAACTAACCAACTAACCAAACAACCAACCAACTAACCAACCAACCAAACAAACAAACAACCGACCAACCAACCAAATAAACAAACAACCAACCAAACAGTAAAACAACTAACAACCGACCAAGTAACCAAAAAAGCAACAACCAGTCAACCAACTAACCAACCGACCAGCCAACCAACCAACCAACCAACCAACCAACGAAACAACCAACGAAACAACCAACCAACCTAAAAATCAACCAACCAACCAACCAAACAACGAAAGAACCAGCTAACTAACTAACCAAGAAAGTAGTTCAAAATCTAATAGTTTCTCAGCTACTCATGTAATACCAAATACTTCTGGAACCCGAAAGTGCATTATCGTTTTCACAAAATCCCTTTGATCTGTCTGTGACGTGAGTCAGAAAGATCGGGTTTATTTCGACCCGACCTGTTGAATTCATGTAAATGTATTCATGAAATATTTAATCCCCCTTTAATTACGTAGCTTAGATATTGTACTGGGTTTCGCAGAATTGGCGAGACGAAGCGTGGAGAGGGTAAGAAATAAAAGTCCGTTTTGTGAGTAAATTGTGGAAGTGAGAATTTTAGTTGGCAGGCCAACGGGCCTGTACATAATTTTGTTACGTTTTTGCCTTCTGCCTAATGACCTCAACACTGCAGACCGACGGCGAACACATTCCCCGAAATGTCCGTAACCACACACAAGGCAACATGACGCCACAACCGACAGAACAACGCATGCATTCATCGCAGCGATAAGCAGGTATTCTTAAAGCAGCTATAGCTTGAAGCAAATGAAACGTGACGCTGTCCTTCAACATGGAGTGTGAAGTGGCTGGTGCACCAACCGCGCACTATTATCCAAAAAAGGCTGTAATTGTTCTGAGCGTGTTTGATGTATGCCGCTTTACAACTGCCTAGCGGTATTCAGTAGCATTACATGACAGTGCACGTCTATAGAGCAACGTTAAACTATGTAACATGCCACGTTAGGAAACTCATTTAACTCCAATGTATTTGAAAAAATACGGTAAATACGGTAAATATTTAGTCCATAATGTGTGCCGTGTCGGTCCCAGTAGCCGCGCGGTCTAAGGCGTGGGTCTGCGGCCGCTCGCCTGCTGAGATTGTGGGTTCGAATCCCACCGGGGGCATGGATGTTTGTCTGTTGTGAGTGTTGTGTGTTGTCAGGTAGAGGTCTCTGCGACG
>Ga0123354_10016611_pt1 | contig 11534 bp, 8 predicted proteins | sample TergutLab28metaG_2_FD_97872 | JGI IMG/M metagenome (GOLD analysis project Ga0123354, IMG submission 97872) | Labiotermes labralis P4 segment gut microbial communities from Petit-Saut dam, French Guiana - Lab288 P4 | ecosystem: Host-associated > Arthropoda: Insects > Digestive system > Gut ... | reverse complement strand
TTTTTGGTTAATTTACATAACTCACTTTTCGCAGTATTGATCAAGTCTATTAACTTTGCATTTGGTTTCACATATCCAATAGTGTCGAGATGATGGTTAGATTGATGCATCAGCTCGCCAGCAATTCCCCGTGCGTGGCTGTCTCCCAAGGCGATGATTCGTGGTCTTCTATCACGATAATTCTTCTTGTCCTTTCTTACAATTGATGATTGGGTGGTGTAATGAGCTTTCGTTCCACATGCTTCTTTATGGAGGTGAGATGGTTTTGAGGTTATCACCGTTTCGATGTTATAAATAGCAGCTGGGTTGGGTTTGGGAGCTTGAGGATTTGTGCTAGCCACAATATCTGATCACTTTTTCTCTACTTTTCCTTTGCGATTGGGGTAGGTAGGAATATTGTTGTAGATATTAAAGTTCTTCAGTTATTACTTTTCTTTCAGAACTCTGTTGGTTAATTTCAAAGGCTTTTTCCACACTTATATTGCCTTTACACTGAAAACAAACTTTCCGCTCTCGATCGAACTTTGTTTGCTACTCGGCGCCATCTTGCTGTGTCTTGCATGTTTTATTACACATAGTTTGGCTCACCCAAACACATAGTGGCCCACATAGAGCAAAATCTGGTGCTGCCTCCAGTTTAGAATCTGTTGTCTTCATAGCCACTATCTAAAAACATATTCAAATATACCAAACTATAATTTTGCCTGTTATATTGCTTAGGTGTGAAACTTAGCCTTTCATGTTGACAGAGAATAGATTCATGGTGATGAGGAAAATATGGAGAACTTAAGGAGGGTTAATAGCAGGCTGGAGGAAACTGCATAATGAGGATCTTTATGATATACATTCTTCATAAAATATTAGGATGGTCATATCCAAGAACAATGAGGTGGGCATGTGGCACACACAGAAGAGCAGACAATTGCATTGACCTACAGAATTACGATATGAAGATTTGAAGGAGAAAGAGAACTTGGAAGAGTCAGGCATAGATTGAAAGATATTTAAATGGATGTTACAAAAATTGGGTGGTAGGATGTGAACGGCTTTTATCTGTTACAGAATAAGGGCCAGTGGCGGGCTGTTCTGAGAATGCCTATGAACTATCATTATTTCATGAAATGTGGGAAATTTCTAGATGTAGAATGAGGGTCTACTACCTTCTACAAAAATTACCTAGTGTCACCTCTTCACTTTCCCCGCTTGCCATTCCACAATGGGGCTTCTTTCAAACTATTCTGTGTTTTTAATAATAATGCACGTATTGAACATCCATTTTATGTCGGTTATTACATTTAACTACCCTTGAGTAAACCAACCTTTTACTTACAACGGCCAAGTGCCTAACCTAAGGTAGCGTGTGTGCAATGTGCGTTGCTGGGCAGTTTCAGTTGGTATCGCGTAATCGTCAGCACGGATTATCTACTCAGTCAGAGGACTCAAATTGGAAAAGGTAATCAAGCTGCTGTAAGACTGACTACGTGATTATGAATCGTTAGTTAAGTAGGTAACTAACATATTTATACTTGGGACGACGTAGAACACAATGTCGTGTTTTATGGGGCGTGTTAAAGAACTGAAAAATGTTTCAGTAGATTGTTTTGAAAACAGTAATATAAACTCCACAGCTTATTTCTTGTCACACTGCCACACAGGTATGTATTACACGAATATGTTGTATTTAATTTTTTTTTTTATTACGGCTGTGGTTAGTTTGAGTGCCATGAAGTTAATTTATGTTAGTGCATGATGTGGTACAGGTTTGTCATAACCTTATTTGAAAGACAAGATGAAAAATTACAACATACGTACCTAAGCAAATATAATTTCGGAACTCGGAACGCTTGATAGTACCCTGGTAGGCTGTCGCCTCCCTTTTAGCTTCATTGACGTCAATTGGCCCCTGCTACTTTTCTGTTTTTGTTTGTGCTAATATTCGCGGACGCTTTACTTTCATTCAGAAGAATGTTTAAGGAAAACAACATTCTTGCACATCTTTCTCTGTGGTGCTGTTTTTTTTTTGAAAATGTTTATTGCTCTGAATTTTGTGGTACAGAGATACACCTGGATACAAGAGTAACAGAATGTTCTCATTCATCATTTTACATGAATTATGTCTCGTCTTGCGGGTGATATGAAGGGGTTTGTCGTGTTAGGTGGTTATAGGTTGACAGTGAAAAAGCAGAACAAGGAAAAAACATTGCGATGGAAGGAGGACGTTAGAGGAGAATGTGTTTAGGGCGTTTGTGGATGTATTTTTTATACTGATAGCGTAGATCGGATAAGGAATAGTTACCTATGGAGCTGATGAGGGAGTTTGGATGGTTCAGACATCTGTTGTAAAACCTTTCGGTTAAATGATAGTGGTGCTGTTATTGTCATGCTTGGTTACAGATTTACCAGCTGAATTTGAAGGATAACTATTTGTTTTTATTTGTGTGATTCTGTTTATTAAACCTCATATTGATGACTGTTGCTTTGAGCATATTATGAAATGTTAAATTTCATAATGGTAGCATTTTACATTAAATAATTCATGCTGAGGTAAAATGGTTGTCACAGCATGTTAATAACAGTTGATTACTCACCTTTGCTGCCTTACCATGTGTTCACGTAAAACAGAGTCATGGAGGGGCCTTAGCAGCTGACAGAGTGGTACTATGAGTTGTTCAGCTTTTCCTCTGGATGCCAACACTGCTGTCTTCTAGCATGTGTTGACAGTAATGGTGGCAGTGGCCTGAAAGTGAAAGTGAAGTATTAAGGTGTAAAAAGGAGCTGAAAGTGTTTGCTGTTTCATCATAACTGTCACCTCTTCCCCTACACACTACAACAAAATATCCCACTATTTACACAGTTCTAAAAAGGTGTATCTCATGCCTTGTAGTTAATATCAGTATAGATGGCCATAAGCTACATCATTATTGGTGCCAAGTTACATGGTGTACATTTTGGAATGAGCACCTGGTGCTAGATCCGTTGTCTTAAGAGGTGCTCATTACTAAAAGTTGTTGTCAGATGTGTAGTGCATATGTTTTCTGTCATTAACTACAGGGAATTTTTTCTACACATGACTGCTGGAACAGAATTTGACCATGGAAATAACTGAAAAAGAAAACAAATGAAAAGTTCTGGAACTAAGCAGACTGCATCTGTCTACATTTGCTCCAATTTCAAACTGGTTATGGGATTAAATAAGTTAGAATTAATTATTTTTGACCTAAATGAAGCCCATATTCTGTGGCAGGAACGCTTGTGCAACAAGTCGTAATATTGCTCCCTGATGTTGAACAACCTGAATCTAGAAAGTAATGTTCAATTTTGCAGATCACATGAAAGGCCTGAGAACTTGGGTCTTCCAGAACCGCCTTAGAAGTGAAGCACATGTATATCTGTACTGTAGTGCGATTACAGCCCACATTTTGGCAGCACAGACTTCATTTGCTGCAGTCTTGCATAAAATAAAGGTGCTGCCACTTGGTGTTTCAACAATTGTAAAGATACAAGATCCTGATGGCTCAGTAGAAGAAGTGACCGTGTCTCTAATACCAACTGGACACTGTCCTGGCGCAGTTATGTATGTAGTGTTTATTTAACCATGATTAATTTTGTTTGTCACTTTGTTTAAATTACCATAATGGCTGTAGTGTGAAGTTGGATGTTGCTACTGATGACATGTGGGCTCTGGTAATATTTTATTGTGTTGGACAGGTTTTTGTTTGAAGGAGAGATGGGGAACATACTCTACACCGGGGATTTCCGTCTTTGTGAAGGGGATGTGTCTCGGTTTCGTCAGTTACACCATTTAGATGGGTCACTGAAGGTGATAGACAAGTTGTACCTGGACACAACATTCCTTAGCCGTCGGTATATGCAGTTCCCATCAAGGTTGTCCAGCATATCCCTTCTCTGCAACCTGATCACTTCATGGCTTCAGGAAGGATCAGATAATGACATCTGTATTAAAATGCCTGGTAATGACGCTAGATCTTCCATGTGCAGAGACATGTTCTTTGTGGCTTTACTGTCCTGTCTTGCTGGACAGTTGATGAACAAGTGTTATGAAAGAATATGATGTGGTATATAAATTTTGTCTTTAAAGGTAGATCCAAACAAATAATAGTGTGTGTGTGTGTGTGTGTGTCCGTCCGCGTGCGCATGTACACAGAAATGCAATGCAGGAATGATATCCATGTTGTGACAGGTGGCAGGTGATCTCTAACAATGAGTGTGTTGCTTTTTTTTTTCCTCCCAATTTCTGTCATAGCAAGGAACACTTCCTGTTCCAGCAAATTATGGGTCAGAAACTGTGTTCATAGCAGTGGCCAAGCGTCTTCGGATGAAGATTTGTGTAAGCAGTGATGCTTATAACATATATAAGAACATAGCAGAGATTCAAGAGGCTGTGACAGATGATCCACACTGCACGAGGATCCATGCTTGTCGGCCGAATGTGAGTATCATCATTTTAATAATTGCAGGATGAGCTTGTCTTCTGTGACTGTTTCACCAACTGACTTCTCAGTTTTTCTGCTTACTGTCTGTTTTCTTCTAGGATCGATGTATTTGTGGTGAGACAACCATTTTACCTTTCCAGGGTAGAATGTCCAAGTTACGAATTATAAAGCCCTGTGCTTTGTCATTTACATCTGAAGTTTATAATGGATCCTTGGTAAGTCATGTCTTGGAATCTGGTTTTCTTATTGTGTGAGTTTTTCTCCTTACGGGCATTAATTGCCGGAATGGAGCCCATGTTCTAAAGTTCACAGGCCTTCAAGCTTTATTCTTAAATCAGTAACTAAGTTGGATTTAAAATGTCACATTCATGGCTGGTAGACAGTTTTGTGCTTCCGTAGCTCCTTCAATAGACAGATAAGCCAGGAAAGTGACTTTAATTATACCAAATAATGCACTTATATAAACATTTTTCACACTAAAACCCCTAAAATTACTCCAACATGTTTCAATCCTAAGATCATCTTCAGGGAGCCATATTGTTCCTTGCTAAAGTCACATATTAAAACCACTCACTAGTTAATTTCCTTATATTAACAGGTTGCTGTGGCAGCATGTCTGTAATATAAAATATATACTTTGTTAATTATATTGTCAAGATAATAAGTAAGATTGTCAAATAAAACTAATTAATTAATTTTTTATACAAATAATTAGGCTATCTGGACTAAAGAAGGTTTTGCATAAACTTTGCTTTAGTCCAGATAGCCTAATTATTTGTATAAAAAATTAATTAATTAATTAGTTTTATTTGACAATCTTAATTATTACCTTGACAATATACTTAACAAAGTATATATTTTATATTACAGACGTGCGGCCACAGCACCCTGTTAATATAAGGAAATTAACTAGTGAGTGGTTTTAATATGTGACTTTAGCAAGGAACAGTATGGCTCCCTGAAGATGATCTTAGGATCGAAACTCGGTGGAGTAATTTTAAGTGTTTTAGTGTGAAAAATTTTTATATAAGTGCATTAGTTGGTGTAATTAAAGTGACTCTACAAAGTGCACGGTGCAACAATAAAGAAAGCCAGGAAACTTTTCTTTTTGCTCTGTGTCAGAATTCACAGCTTGAGGTTAATTTATTTCATGATAGCTCTGTGTAGTCGATGGCTCTATATGTTGCACATATGTTAGGCATAATGTGTGCAAACAAAACGGGTGTCATGGTGACTTAACCTGTAGTTGCCACTTGCAAATGCCAAGGGCCAGAGATTCTCTCACTTAGTATGAACATTAAAATTTCTGAAATGCAGCAATTCAGGAAACACTGTGCAAGTTCCAGTTTTGAACTTGCAAGGTCCAGATAAGAACTGAATTCTTAAGAAAGAAACTGTTTGTGTCTGGACAAAGGTGTGATTATTTGGTTTGTATTAGTCCTTATCAAGTTGCATCTTTTTACATTTGTATCTGTTGTTTCTATGTATATATATGCCAGAGAATTTTGACAGCTTCTGTAAATTCTTTTCTTAAATTTTTTTTAGCCTACATTTTATGACCTCTTTGTGATATTGTGCGTATGTGAACAGAACATTTTTGTGCTTGAGCTAGTCAGGGAACCATTTCTATCTCTGCTAGTGGCTGAGCAGGTAAACACATGTAAACACCAGGTTGTACAGCTAACTGGTGAATCAGTGGCAAAAGACATAACATGACACCTCATATAAATAAAAATACTCTACTTCACGTAGTGGTATTGTATTTTACAGCTGTTATTAATCTGTTTATGAAGTAGAATCAGTGCTGCCAACATCACCTGAGTGCTTTAGACAGTCTCCTCCATGACATCATTCAGTCTGAAATGCATGTTTTGGTCCTTGTTTTTTAAATGAGGCATGTCATACAGAACAGCTTGAAAGACCATTGAACTTTGACTGAACAGCTGCTTCTACTGTTTTACGGCAAAACAATTACACATGACAGGTACCTATATATTCTTCAATATCTCCACTTTTAGAACAACCACAGTGCTATTGACAGTACTGACTGAAACTTTGACACCAGGACATATGTGTGACATGCTAAACAACCACTTCTCAAGAAATAATACCCCTTTAGAACATTTGACTGTGGATGGAGTAATAGTACTTGTCAAAGGAAGGATAATTCAAACCATATGTACCCCATAAGCACAAATGTTTTGGAATAAGAGTCAACAAATTGTGTAACATCAGACACTTGACGAGAAAGTTGGTGGGACATGGACATAAACTGTATATGGACAATTTCTTTCCATTATCTGACTTGTTTGACAATCTGACAAAAAAGAAATTCAGTGGATGTAGCTGCAGGACTTCCTGTCAGGGGAAAATAAACTGAAATGATGTGACACTCCTTGAAGGGCTAGAGGTGTATTAACAGTAGTGGTAAGAGAACTAAGATGTATATGTGTGGACAGATGTGCACAATCTACCAGTAAAATGTAACTTGTGGGACAAACATGGAAATACCATACAACCAACAATCATATAGGACTATAACAAACATATAGGGTATATGGATGTAGGGGACAAGATGATTTGATACAATGACATCTATGTGGGCAAAAAGTCACTACTGGACATGCTGCAAGCTAGTACTGAAAATTTTAACAAAACCTCTTGATTGGTGATAAGATTTCAGTTATGTTATTTCAGTGTTGAAGCTTTCATTGTAAATACTTGTAAATATACAAAACTTTTTTTGGGGAACAACCAAGGCAGAGTTAGGTCAGAAACCAGTGTTTTTGAGACCTCTTTATCACCATTAGGATTGGTTGAGTGAAATACCATAAGGTGCTGATTTTCTGTATCTGAGTCTAGCAATAGAATGCTTCCTAATTTCTGCAGTGGGCAGCTGGAAGGCGGAATCAGATTGTTTGGTTGTACCATGTTGGTTGACTTGGAGACTTCTCATCTGTCAATTAGTCTGCGTGTACTGTTGTTCCACCTGACAATCCAAGAGCTTGTGCTTCTCTTTGATAGCTCTAAAAATATGGAAAATAATGAGACCAACAGGTCGACATGTCTGGCGTTTAGGCTGTTACCAGCTGGATAGATCTGTAGGAGTGGAACATTGCATTGAACTAGGCCATCAGTTCATATTCCAGAGTATTAAGGTACTATCCAACCATTGGGTTATGTGGATCAACTTGTTAACGTCTTAAGCAGCAAGGTTTCGCATCTAAAGAGGGAGTGATATCCATCCAGTCTGATGTCTCTGTCCTCCTGTTGCTGCAGACATTAATTATTACATGTGGAATTATTCTCCACATTCAGCAAGAAGATGTCTGATCTAAAGTGGGAGTGATGACAGTTCATTTTGACTACTCTGCCCTCCTTTTGTCTGGTACCCCAATTAGGAAAGGTATTCTGTTGATGGCTTGATATGTACACGTCTATGGCTTGTGGTCAGTGGTCATTCCCCGCAATGATCCTGACGATGAATGCAGAACAGGTCCCTGAAATATTAATTTTAATGCGACCTTTACACAGCTGTTGACCCAAGCATATTGTGTGTTGCTGTAAGGACTGCACACTGCAGGGAGTATTGCTGCAAAATGACCAGCTTTTGTAGGCAGACATACATACATATTTGAATTTTATTTTGTCCATCCTGTTGTGTATATGTAACAAATTTATTGAAATGAACCGTCTTTACACAACATACAAATAACAGTTGCAAATCTACAACTGGTTAATTAAGCAACATGTTTTGGCCTTGTTTGGCCATCATCAGGCTTACAAAGAGATGGTGTTAATTAAGGTACATTTGTTCGCTATAGTAATGGGATCCCATGGTTTATATTGGTCTTATATCTTTTTTAAAAATATTTATTATCTATTGATATCAGTAGAAACAAACACACGGAAAAACAGGAAAAGAATGACACACAGAAATGGACAAAGTTTACGTATATTGGAAAAGAGACTAAGTTCATCACCAAGTTGTTTAAGAATTCCCCAGTCAAAATTTCGTTTACCACTAATAATACCATCGGCAGAATCCTCAGCCATAGACCAACCCACACGAAAACCTGCAACCAATTGGATAAAAGTGTGGAGTCTACAGACTCACATGCCCTGACTGTAACATGAAATATGTTGGACAAACTGGACGATCCTTCCGTATACGATTTCAAGAACACTATCGTGATTTCAAATACAATAACAACAAATCAAAATTTGCCATGCACTTATTAGAAAACCAGCATTCCATAGGACATATAGATAACATAATGGAGGTTCTAAACATAACCATAAAGGGCCGCACAATGGACACCATCGAAAAATACTACATCTATAAAGAAACCAAGAATGGTAACCAAATCAATGATAAAAACACAATAAAACAGAACAAAATTTATGATGTAGTAATACAAGGAGAAATCGATAGGTCGCGCACACATAGCAGATACGCAATCCAATAGCCAGAACCATTCAGTCGGTAACCAGTAGCGTGCACACACACAACAAGGGAAGCCTGACTGTGCTCACGTAAGTAACACTTCCGTATAAAATAACAAATACCTCGCGTTATGATTGATAGCCTACTATGTTTGTATATATTTCCAGAAAACAACAGCAATATCCCTACCAGCCGGAGTACCATAGGGCCACAAAACTGTCCCGTATACAACAAATGGTGACAATAACCACAGTATGAAGTTTCACAAGAATTCCTACATACGATTTGTGTGCTACACAGTACCGGCACGTGATCATCCAATCCCAACTACAGAGATAACTGTGAGTTTTTATAGCCAAATATTACGAAACGGGAATTTCCACCCAGTTGGAAAATAGTGCACACGCTAGTTAAACAAGTGTAACCTAATAATACAGGTCATCAACTATGTTAAAACTGGAATACATACAATTTCATACGAACCCAGGAAACATTAATCTGCACTGAAAACATTGTGAACGATTGCCTCGAGTATCTCTTATATAACCAGGCTATCAAGTGTCACCACAGTCAACTGCGCAACTTATGTCCATCCCTGCTAGGATAATAAAATTAATAACATTTTACATTTTAATGTATTATATTGTTTTAACCAATAGTAAATATTTTTAACAAAGATATAAGACCAATATAAACCATGGGATCCCATTGGTATAGCGAACAAATATGCCTTAATTAACACCATCTCTGTAAGCCTGATGATGCCCGAACAAGTCCGAAGTATGTCGCTTAATTAACCAGTTTAGATTTGCAGCTGTTATTTGTATGTTGTGTAAAGATGGTTCATTTCAATAAATTTGATACATACATATGCCTTTGATCTATCATTTATTATGCGCCAGTTTTTATACGATAGAACCATTAATGGCAAGGGCCGTAGAATCAGTTCCTGAATTGTGACATTCCACATGTGTTCATTTTTTGTGTCTAATGCTTGCAGGAGTCTGCAGTTTTGAAGAGCAGTGATCAAGAGCTGTTTAGAATCTGTTACTCCTGCCACTGTTCATATAGGGAGCTGGAAGATTTTGTTAGGTATCTTAAACCTAGACAAATAGAAGCCTGTGTTGTTCCACTGAAAATGGAAAAAGCAGATATATTATGGTTGTTGAAAGAGATCAGCAGAGGAGATGGCTTTACAGATGCACCAGTGTTGACGGTGTCGGGCAGTAAAGGCACTGAAAATGACGTGTTGACAGATATGACATCAGTCTGTAGCATAAGGCTTACAGAACAGGAAAATACAAGTACCTCAAACAGTGAGGCAGATGTAAACAAGACATGTGGGGGTTATGTGCAGAATGAGGGGCATCATGTTAATCCAGATATATATAGATTAATTGCAGAAGATTTTAAACCCCAAATTGGTGATTCAGACGTGGATATTCGACAGAACATATCACTGGAATTCCTGGAAAATGCAGCTGGCAAAACAGGTGTCTGGTAAGAGAGAACTGTTAATCGGGGCAAGTAGAAATGTTTCAGATATAGTAGTTAAGATGGGGGCTGTGTAGGAAAGGACTGAGAGATGCCAACAGTTTGAGAGCTCTTTCTCTCACATATTTTATGTTTTATTGTTTTGTGTAACACGGAACCTGGGTAGTGTGCAGCAATCATCTCACAGGGTAACATATCCGTATGGTTCTGTTACTTGTTGTGTGCTCCTTCGTCCATTGAGTGATGTGGCATTCTCTGTCCTCCTGAAAATTTCCTAGTCTCTATGAATTAATTTTCATAAAATTATTTATAGAGGTTTAATTTTGGTCCAAGAATAACTGTAATATTTTGAGCAGTCTGCATTCTCAAAAGCTCCCATATTTTTTCAAAATATTTGTAATAATTTGTGTACTGAAGTCAGAACAGTTTTTTTTTTTTGTATTTCAGTGTATTTTTATATTTTTTTAAGAATATAAATTTGGGAACAGGTGTTGTTTAGGTGAATATGTAGATTAAATTCTTTGATGAGTTTGGCAACTGATGTCATGGGGGGAACATTACAAGTAATTTTTATGTTTGATGACAGACACTGTTGTTACATGTAGCATCAAGTTGCCAAGATTCATCTGATTACAACCAACTAGTGTATGAAGTAAGTATTGGATAAATTAATAGGGTTATTATGGGCCAGTGATAAATGACAGCTTTTGCTGTAGCACTGAATCTGTCCAGCATTTAAGTGCAGAGGGTTACTAATCAGTTTTCCACCTAATACATGTATATACTTTTGAGTCTCCCATGTGCTAAACAACTTTTCTAGTCATACCTCAAGTGCTGTTATCAGCTCTCGCCTTTCAGAATCATACCTTGTCATTGCTTGAATATTATGCAGTGATAAGCTTGGATTGTTACTGAACTTTTCAGAGTAAAGGCATTACAGTACCTAGTTGGAACTGTACTATGGGTGGATTCTCTGTCTGGGCATTTAACTCCGTGGCCTTAGTCTGCATGCAAAATATACCGACAGAGCGGCCGCCGCCGGTCGGCGAAGTTAGTGCCAACGTCTGCGGATAGAGGGGTGTCACGTGGTCAGCGCAACGGGTCCCCACAGCCGTTAATCTCTGTTTTCTAGACCTGGA
>Ga0123354_10016609_pt1 | contig 11534 bp, 4 predicted proteins | sample TergutLab28metaG_2_FD_97872 | JGI IMG/M metagenome (GOLD analysis project Ga0123354, IMG submission 97872) | Labiotermes labralis P4 segment gut microbial communities from Petit-Saut dam, French Guiana - Lab288 P4 | ecosystem: Host-associated > Arthropoda: Insects > Digestive system > Gut ... | reverse complement strand
GCTTCTAAACGTTGTTCCTCTCTTTTCTTCAGTACCCAAGCTTCACTTCCAAATTTCAATGCTGCTTTAGCTGTGATATTGTGAAATCTTAACTTTGTTTCTTTGTTCATTTCCGACGTCCACGAAGGCTATGGCCGCGTGACCCCTGGGCAATGCAGCTAAGACTGCAGCAGACGGGAGAGGGTGCAGGCGAAAGTCCAGCGCCTTAAAAACTGGGCCCATTCAGCTAAGGGAGCACACCCCTACAGAAAAGCATGCAGGTCTAGAGGCATCATGGTGGCAGCCCCACCACTAGACTCGCCCTGCGACGGGCCGGTAACATATCCAGGGGACACCAAGATACTCGTAAAATCCTCAAAAGAAAGAAGCGGACCGACACTCAATATTTTTTTAAATAGGTATTTTACTCCGATAATAACCGGGTATGGATGCCTGTGAATTGTTGAACAAATATTTTGCTGTATTGCGTTTTTCTGATATCGTTGTTAATTTTCTCACGAACGCCGTCATTACATTACTTTCGGTGGAGGGGCGTGCTTAATTTCTGCAGCTAAGATTGACGTACAAACATTTGCATTGCACTCGTTCGAAATGCGCAAATGTTCCGCTGTGTGTGTTGGTGTACTTACGGTGGGTGCTATGGTCTATGGTCCATGTCCATGAAGTGTTACAGTGTCACTTGACATGTTTGAGAACGACAGGTGACACGTACATCGTTTGAGATCAGTAAAAACTGGTGTTTCGTATTCAGTTTAAAAAAAACAAACTTGATGTTACGTGTTGCCTGCTGGGGCACTCGCCACTTTGCTGTGCGTTTTTATTTTCACTTTCAGTTTCACTGCTATTATCTTGACGAATGGCACCGTGTTGTGTTTGATAGACACCAAGCAAATGTTAACACCGTCAAACAAAATTACATTAATGTAAATAATAATAGTATTTTATACAATCTACATATTTCGGCCCGAAAGGGCCATCATCAGGCTTTACGAAAATGTAAATAGTCTTGTTTCTGATATATATATATATGTGTGTGTGTGTGGGCCGGGTAGCTTCGTCGGTATAGCGACTGACTACGGACTGGATGGTCCGGGATCGAATCCCGGTGGGTACGAGATTTTCCGCCCTGGGGCCCACCCAGCCTACTGTAAAATTGGTACTGGGTCTTTCCCGGGGGTAAAGTGCGGCCGGAGCGTGCTGCTGACCACTCACCCCCTTCTAGTGCCGCGGTCATGGAAGAGTAGAGCTATACCTCTACCCACCCTCTGGGTCACACCGGGCCTGTAACGGGATCACCTTACCTTTATTTATATATATATATATATATGTAAAGCCTCATGATGGCACACTCGAGCCGAAATATTGAGCGTGTTATGGTGCTGTTGTTTAAGACCCCACGCTACACGCCGGAAGTTCGTGGGTTCAATTCCCGATGGTGTTGTTGAAATTTTTCATTGACGTAATCCTTCCGGCCGCATTATGGCCCTGGGGTCGACTCAGCCTCTTAACAGAAATGAGTACCAGGAGTATTTCCCGGTGGGGGAGGGGGATAAAGGCGGCCGGTTCGTACGGCTGACTGCCTTACCACCTTCACGTGCCGGTTGTCTTGAAATCTGGGAAACTCATTCTTCTGGAACCCTCAGAGCGCCTGCAATCCTGTAAAGGGATTGCTTTACCTTTACCGCTAAACAATAATATAGATTTGTAGTTGTGTTTAACAACATGTAATTAGTTCAGATCAGATGTAAATGGCCAAGTTCACTGGAGTGCCCCAATAACACAATGATCTGTTTGATGTTTCGAGACATTTCTTGCATTTTCTTCATATTTGTCTCTATTAGTGGACCGGGTAGCTCAGTCGGTATAGCGACTGGCTAAAGGCCAGTCAGTCCGGGGATCGAATCCCGGTGGGGGCGAGATTTTCCGTACCTGTTCAGACCGGCCCTGAGGCCCACTCAGCCTCCTGTACAATGGGTACCGAGTCTTTCCCGGGGGTAAAGAGCGGCCGGGGCGTGACGCTGAGCCCTCACCCCCTTCTAGTGCCGTGGTCAAGAAAGAGTAGAGCTATACCTCTACTCCCCCTACGGCCTGTACAGAGTCTCAGTGCCTGTACAAGGGCGCAGCTTACCTTACTTTACCGTCTCTACTACCATGCGAGGGGACCGCGGTAGCCCAGTGGTTAATGTTCTATGCTACAAATCGGAAGGTCGCTGGTTCGATTCCAGATGGTGTTATTGGAATTTTTCATTGACATAAAATCCTTCCGATCGCACTGTGGCCTGGGGTCCACCCAGCCTCTAACAGAAATGAGTACCAGGAATATTTGGTGGGGGTAAAGGCGGCCGGTGCTTAAGGCTGACAACCTTACCACCAACCTAGGCCATTGTCACGTAATCTGGGAACCTTAACTTCCTGGAACCCTCTGGGCACCTCGGGCCTGTAATGGGACTGATTTACCTGTACCTTTACTACCATGCGAGTGGCGGATTTTATCATTGTATGGACTGAACTAACAAGGAGGCTGCAGGAAATGTATTTACTTCGACGACTGTTAGACGTATCATTTATATAGGCCTATTCGTTTAAAGATGAGACACAAATCTCTGCGCGATGCCATGATCGAAGCAGGCAAGTAATTACAAATTTCGTCGTGGTTATTTTAAATATGGTTCTCATTTTAAAACCTTTTTTTTAAAATAAAAGTGTTGTTGTTTCAGGGTCAAGTCGACATTAATAATTAATCAGTTACAATTATTGTAATTGCCTTTTTTATGTTAACCACTATACAGGTAAACTGATTATGCAGTGACGCAAAAGAAGAGAAACTGACATGTCTGGAGTAGTGTAAAAGGTTATTATGTGTTCGGATACGGTTGGTATGTTTAGAGTTGATGTAATCTTCGAAGACCGCGCATGCCATCGCGAAGCTGAAATAACATCTAACAGGTTTCCTCCTTTACGTCAGTGGTTTGGAGAGTATGGAAATTATTCAGAAAAAAAAGGCAGTAAAACACCACCAGTCACTTTCTTGTAAAACGCAGTACATAGGGGCCTTGTATTACCTCCCATCCTAATGCCTGGGGTTCGTTTCTAGCTGCTTCGAAACGCGAAAATCCATACAAGTTTGATTCTACTCGTTTGACGTATGTGAATGGGCGGCCCATATAACAGAACGAGTTACCGGCTCGATTAGCGTAAGGAATAAGTTAAAAGAAGCTATTCAGTTGCTGAGGAACACTGAGAGCGTGGTGATACCTTTTTTTTAAGTCAACGGAAATTATATTCAGAAGAGTTATTTATTTATGTACGTGTTAATTTGGCAGTCTTTTGAACATTTTCTTTTGTGGCTCAACAATCTAACTAAGGTGTAGACTCCCCTGAACGAGTGAAGCCCATCGCAGGGGCTGCTACCTGCTCAACACACAATAAAGACGAACAACCATGCCTTTAGCGGGATTCGAACCCGCAATCGTAGCAAGCGAACTGCCGCAGATCTACGTCTAGACGACAAGGACAACGGGACCGGCCTTTTAGCCAATTACGTAACCATAATAATGGGAAAAACATACTAAAGAATGTACCTAATACTGGCGGCAGTAACAGCAGTTTTGAATTCTGTTTATTAATAACATCATTATGATACCAGCATTAATAGTATTGTAATATTAAATGGAAAAGTACGGAAGTAGTAAATGTATAGGCCGTTATTTTATTTGACGGCTGCCATTTGTCACTTAACTGCCGCTATTTCTCCGCGCTCGTGTGTTAGAATGTGTCTGCATTTCGACGAGACAAAACATGGCAAGACAGCGGGATGACCAGCCCTAGATAAGGCAGAGATGTTAAGAAAGATCTTTGGTCCTGCAAAAGAAAGAGATGGCACATGGAGAATCAAAACAGATATGACGAATTAGATGAATTAATAAGACATAAGAATGTAACAGATTACACAAAAGCACAACGATTACGCTGGTTCGGCCATTTACATCGAATGGCGGAAGAGAGAACGGTAAAAAAAAAAGTATGTAAGTGGAAACCGATGTCAATACGAACACAAGGGAGACCAAAGAACAGGTGGGAAGGTGACATAAGAAATGACGTGAAGAAATTGAAAATAAAGAATTGAATTAGCTGCATCCAATATCGTAATAAGTGGAAATCATATGTTGAGAAGGCCAAAACATTCAAAGATTGAAGTTGTAGCGCCTGAAGAAGAAGAAGAAGAAGGATGAGGAGATGATGATGATTATGATGAGGAATAGAACGTAAGTAGATGTAGGGCACGCGGTGGTGCAGTTGGTTGAGGCACTACGCTACAAGCCGGAAGGTAGCGGGTTCGATTCCCGATTGTGTCATTGGAATTTTTCATTGACTGTCCGCACTATGGCCCTAGGGTCGACTCAGCCTCTAACAGAAATGAGTACCAGGAGTATTTCCTGGCGGGTAAAGACGGCCGGTGTGCAGGGCTGACAACCGTACCACCCTCATGTGCCGATTGTCTTGAATTCTGGGGTTCTCACCCTCCTGAAATCCTCAGGGCCCGTCCAGGCCTGTAATGGGATTGCTTTACCTATTACGTATGCAAGTCTACTGTGATAGGGTCTGTCTATAGTTGCGTTTTTATGTATGTGAAGAGTATGAATGAGAAATGGTAGGAACTTACATTCGTGTGTATAAAATTATGGCAGTATCAACAGAAACACAGAAGTCACGTTGCATACCTAAGCGCGGACGAATGGATGATACCGAAATATATCCGGGAGAAGTAGGCTGTGAATGGGTTGTCCGATACGGCATTTGATGGCGATCGCCTGTGATGTCAGCATAGATACTTGTGTGGTACATTCTAACGGAATTTTCTGAATAACTTATCCGTGATCATGGCACTATGATTTTTTTTATTTATTAATCCGATGTGTCCTGGCTAAATCATATAGCGCTCTTGTCCCGAAAGAAACAGAATTTAATTCCAAATATGTTGTATGTGGAGTGGCAAGTTTAATTACAGCGTTCTGCGTGTTGCTCCAGCCAATCCTGGTGGCCGTACGGTCTAAGGCGTAGGTCTGTGGCCGCTTAATTACTGGAATCGCAGTTTCAAATCCCGCTGAAGGCATGGATGTTCGTCTGTTGTGTTTGCTGTGTGTTGTTGTACGTAGCGGCCTGTGCGACGGGGTGTTCATTCGTTCAGGGTGTGTGTGTGTGTATGTCTAATTGTGTGTGTGTGTCTAATTGTGTGTGTAATTGCGTGTGTGTGTGTCTAATTGTGTGTGTGTGTGTATGTCTAATTGTGTGTGTGTGTGTCTAATTGTATGTGTGTATCTAATTGTGTGTGTGTGTATGTGTGTATCTAATTGTGTGTGTGTCTAATTGTGTGTGTGTATGTGTGTGTGCCTAATTGTGTGTGTTTGTATGTGTGTGCCTAATTGTGTGTGTTTGTATGTGTGTGTCTAATTGTGTGTGTGTGTGTGTATGTGTGTGTGTGTGTCTAATTGTGTGTGTGTGTGTATGTGTGTGTGTGTGTCTAATTGTATGTGTGTGTGTGTGTCTAATTGTATGTGTGTGTGTGTCCAATTGTGTGTGTGTGTGTGTGTGTCTAATTGTGTGTGATCTAGAAACCTCAAAACGGGGCGGTCTAGGCCCGATTTGGGCTATTTCACAACAGAAATAAAAAGTGCTGGTCCATATCAATGAAGCGTTGATGTAAACACTCTTGTGACCAGGAAGACAGATTGTGTTCCATGACAAGCATTGAAATGACTGCCACTGCTACACTATTGACAGTGGGAAGGGGATGACAGTTACCAGCTGCAGACAAACCGGTGATGTGGCCAGACATTTGATCCAAATGTCGAGGGCGTTAAATCGAAAGGTGCAAAGCGTCATTTATGAGCTTGAGGGCTAGGGAAGTCGAACTGATATTCACAAACAAAAGCCTGTCACGTTTTCCTTCAGCCCTTTAAAGTCTATTTGTTACTTTATGTAAAAAATCAGTCCCATTACAGCCCCGAGGTGCCCAGAGGGTTCCAGGAAGTTAAGGTTCCCAGATTACGTGACAAAGGCCCAGGATGGTGGTAAGGTTGTCAAACTTATACACCGGCCGCTTTTACCCCCAGGAAATACTCCTGGTTCTCGTTTCTGTTAGAGGCTGAGTCGACCGCAGGGCCATAGTGCGATCGTAAGGATTATGTCAATTAAAAATACCACTGACACCATCGGGAATCGAACCGCGACCTTCCGACTTGTAGCACAGCACCTTAACCACTGTGCTACCGCGGTCCCCAAGGTTGTCATCCTTACGCACCGGCCGCTTTTAACCCCCCCAAGGAAATATTCCTGGTACTCATTTCTGTTGTGGACCGGGTACCTCAGTCGGTATAGTGACTGACTATGGGATGGACAGTCCGGGATCGAATCCCCGTGGGGGACGAGATTTTCCGCCCGTCCAGACTGGCCCTGGGGCCCACCCAGCCTACTTTACAATGGGTACCGGGTCTTTCCCGGGGGTAAAGTGCGGCCGAGGCGTGCTGCTGACTACTCACCCCCTTCTAGTGCCGCGGTCATGGAAGAGTAGAACTATACCTCTACCCACCCTCTGGGTCACACCGGGCCTGTAACGGGCAAACTTACTCATTTCTGTTAGAGGCTTTACTTTATGTACCACCAGCTTTAATCTTAAAGAATTTTGCCTTATGTCCACATAGTGTATTCGTTAGTTATGGATCTCAGAACAAACAGAAATTATTTTTCGTGACAGAAATGGAGGGTGCTTATCGCGCGGCAGGAACTGTACCTGGATATATGACCGTAATAATCTTAATGTTTAAGGTCGTGGCACGGCTCGGGGCAGTTACTGGCCACCCTCTCACTGCGGATGCTCGGGCTCGATCCTGAGCCTTTCCGTTGGGCTTTGTGGTTGACAAAGTGGCATTGGCACAGGTTTTTCTCAGAGTATTTCAGTTTTCCCTTGTCAGTGTAATTCCACCAATACTCCATACTCATCTTCATCTACATGTTTCTCTTACCTGACGTACAAACGGGTGAAACCTGGGAACCTTCCAAAAGGTAATGTTCTTTCGGAGATCGGGAAGGAATAGATAGAAAAACTATTTCACATATTCTAATCTTTAAATGGTTAAGAGAAAAAGAGAGCTTGAATTACGCATGTTTTATTAAAACTTAAACGTTAATCCAGTGAAGTTTTGACACATTTGTTTTAAATCCAAATTTCTTCCCTTATTTCTTTTTCGCTTTCTTTGTAATTTTTGTCCTTTTCCTTTCACTTTCTATTAAGCTAATATGTAAATGACTACTGACCGAATGTCCGGATTTCGATTTCAGGCAGAATATTTCTATTCTCCACGCAATTCATAGCTCTGAGAGCGGCCCAAAATCTCATATGTCACAGTTTAAGACGACCGGAACGTGAACCTGACCACTCATTCCTCTGCATTTTGTGTTATAAGAGCGCAATATAAAACATGGTGTTAGGAGGGTCTGCACTGTGTTCTGTCTGTTGAATCTAATTTCTGACCGATGTGACATCCGAAGTTTTTACGATTTCTCATAACTTTTATAATGACCAAAACATATGTATGTTATTGTGACGGCCAGCTAGGCTCTGCAGTTTTTACAATGTTTTTTTGGCGTGATTTATACTTAACGTAACACATGAATAAAATTATTTGTATCTCTTTGTCATGTAATGCCGCTGGTGGCAGTCAACTCTTAGCGACGGTGGGACTTTAAGTTCAACTCCTGCCCAGCAGGGCGTGTTTCAAATGTACAGTACGTTGAAACACATTCACATCCGTGTGGTACAGCGGGACGGCAGCATGTGGCGTACTGAAGGTCCGTACACTGCACCGAGACCGGCATTGAGTCGTTCATACTGTACTTCGGCCTTCCATCATGCCGATACCTTGACACTGAGTCAGATAGTTTATAAATCCCTTGCCCTGCCTACATCTCATTTTATGCAGTGTGCTCAGATAATTCCAATCATATTCGTGTACTTGTATTTGTGGACCGGGTAGCGCAGTCGGTATAGCGACTGGCTACAAGCTGGACGGTCTGGGGATCGAATCCCGGTGGGGACGAGATTTTCCGCACCTGTCCAGAACGGCCCTGGGGCCCACCCAGCCTCCTGTACAATGGCTACAGGGTCTTTCCCGGGGGTAAAGAGCAGCCGGAGCGTGACGCTGACCCCTCATCATCTTTTAGTGGCACGGTCATGAAAGCGTAGAGCCATACCTCTACTCCTATGGGCCGTACGGCCTGTACAGAGCCTCAGTGCCTGTACAAGGGTGCACTTTACCTTTTACCTTTTCTACTTGCATTTACTGAGTTGTACGTGAGTTTACTGTGCTGTACCTTTATTTACTGTGTTTTTGTATTGTTTCGTTTATGTATATTTATTCTTACTTCTTTTATCTGGACTACTGCCACCGAGTTCTCACTCGGTGGCAGTACGTAGTAGTAGTAGTAGTAAATTAATAATAATTATTATTGTGGGCCGGGTAGCTCAGTCGGTGTAGCGACTGACTACGGGCTGGACGGCCCCGGATCGAATCCCGGTGGGGACGAGATTTTCTGCCCGTCCAGATCGGCCCTGGGGCCCACCTAGCCTCCTTTTAAAATGGGTATCTGGTCTTTCCCGGGAGTAAAGTGCGGCCAGGGCGTGCTGCTGACCACTCACCCCCTTCTATTGCCGCGGTCATGGAAGAGTATAGCTATTACCTCTACCCACCCTCTGGGCCACTTTACCTTTTACTTTTTCTGTGAGTACTACTGCCACCGAGTGAAAACTCAATAAAGTATTATTATACGATATGGATTTCTCTTGTCACAGGCCTTTTCTTCCTGGTACTTCTCTTGAACCAGCGGTGATCCCCACCGCTCAGCTTTCAAGCTTCACATTGCATTACTTTCCGTATTATGTGTGATGTTCCACGTATAGCTGTCTTTTGTAGTGAATCTGTCGAGTTTTTTCCCGGTACAGCTTCCAAATTTTTCCTTAAGCTTCACGTTACTATTCCATTGGCTCCAATTATTACTGGTACAATCGTACATTTCAGGTTCCACATTCGTTGTATCTCTATACACAAACTCTTGTATTTTAACTTCTTTTCCGCTACCTTTTGCACAACATTTCTGTCTGCAGGTATTGCCACATCTATCAATGTGCATGTTTTCTCTTTTTTGTTTTTAATTATTATATCTGGCATATTTGCTGTAGCTTCTCTGTCTGTGTGTACTGATCGATTCCACAACACTGTGACATTTCCATCTTCACACACTGGCTTGGGCATGTGTGTGTACCATTTGTCTGTGGTTTCAGTGCCTAAGGCTTTGCATATTGAGTAGTGCAAATGTGTACAAATTTTATCGTGTCTTATTAAATATAAGTTCTTCGCCAAAATGGGGCGTCCCGAGCTTAAGTGGTCAATAGTTTCTTCATGTTACTTAGAAACCGGCATTTACTCTCAATTTCTTCCTTCAAAATTTTATTCTTAACATAGTTTTTACTAATTGCTTGGTCTTGAGCTGCTATTATTGTACTTTCTGTTTCTCCCTTGATGTCACCAGATTTTAGCCAGCGATATGACTGTTCAATGTCCACCAGCTTTTCGTCTAAGTTACGTGACATTTGTCCATGCATCCTCTTCCCGTGCCATCTTTCTTTTGTTTTCTCCGCTATGCTGTCCTTCAATTTTCTTGTTTCTTTCTGTACTTCTGTCTTCAGGCATCTAGCTGTCTGTAACACTGCTGAGTCGGTGTTGTGTTGGTGTGTTCTGACAACCTGTATTATTGGGTCGTCCTTCCTGTCTACATATTCCACCAATTTTGTAATTTCTACTGCATGGGCTGCTTCTAACTGCATCAAGCCCCTTCCTCCCTGTTTTCTGGGAACATAGAAGCGATCTACATCTGCTTTTGGGTGATGCTGTCCATGAATGGTTAGTAGTTTCCTTGTTTTCCGGTCTAGATTTTGCAGTTCTTCCAAAACTGTATCTAAGTTATTATTATTATTATTATTATTATTATTATTATAACCTAGTGTCTTTTATGCTGTCTTTCATAAAACCAGCTGTAACTTTCTTTTAACGGTTCTAGACAGCAACGCGTTAGACATTTTGTCTATTAGAGGACGCCATGTTTAATGAAACCACGGAAGTGGAACCTAATGCTGCTAATGTCAGTTGAACAGTAAAGACAGTCTCCTTCTATTAAGTCACTCCGCGCAACTTCTTGTAATGGAGAGGCGACAGACAACGAACATTCCTTTTGAACTAAAATAATCCTAAAGTATCGTCTCCGTTGTGAAGTTCCTCAAATAGATGTCATGGGGAGAAGAGAAAAAAAAGTGAACCCAGCAGACGTATCGCACACAGGAAGTAATCCGTTCCTTCGCCGTCATTTTTTTACGACATGTTTGCCAACCTGCAAAGCACCACCCCAAGAGGAAACTAATTTCTTTAGAATTTTATTACCATGTATATAGCAAGTTTTTGCAGTGATATAGCACAAACAGTTTGGCGCAGACGCTCCTTCCGGTCATTTTTAAAAGCGGCGTAATAATAATAATAATAAAGTAGAAACAAGTCAAGGAGGCAAGGTAAACACATTGTGGAACCAATAATACAAACTGACAGAACTATCCCCAACAACAAACCAGACATTATAATCCGTGATAATGAAAAGGGAACATGTATGTCAATACACGCTGCAATCTCAGGTGACAGAAATGTGATTAAAAAAGGAGCCGAGAAGATTCTAAACTATAAAGAACTTACAATAGAAATACAGCGCATGTTGAATGCAAAAACAAAGGTGATACCAGTAATAATAGGGGCGACTGGGACTATTTCAAAGTCATTCCGAAAATACGTGAGCAACATTCCAGGAAAGCATGAAGTCAACGAACTACAGAAAACAGCCATATTGGACACTGCACACATACTTCGGAAAGTACTAATGTAAAAGTACAATAGATTCAACACTGAAACAAACGATATAAGCACCGTGAATAGTAACAACAGAATAGCTGCAACACTGTATTCCCTAGGGACATATTTTGTCTCAGGAACATAAGTATAAATACCCTGCATAAAGGATATGATGATGATGATGATTAATAATAATAACAATAGCAATAATAATAAACACTAAAAGAAACCAGCTTAAAATTACACAAAGAACACTGTTTTGAGGATGTGCCAAAATCAGTAGAAACAAGTCATAACCTGACCTAGCCATACTGTGTAATCTACAATTGCGAATAGACAAAACCATCCTTAACAATAGACCGGACATCCTAATCTGTGATAATGAGAAAGGGACATGTATTTTGCGTCATTTCAGGCTAAGAACTTGAAGGTTAATAGAAGCTGGAATTTCAGGAGACATGCTAAATGCTTCTCATGTATCCCTCCCGATGTAAATTTAGTAGTACAGCTTCAAGTTCTTGTATATGTGTTAAAAACGACTGCCACCGGGTGAAAACCCAATTGCAGTTAAATAAATATTATTATTAT
>Ga0123354_10016605_pt1 | contig 11535 bp, 8 predicted proteins | sample TergutLab28metaG_2_FD_97872 | JGI IMG/M metagenome (GOLD analysis project Ga0123354, IMG submission 97872) | Labiotermes labralis P4 segment gut microbial communities from Petit-Saut dam, French Guiana - Lab288 P4 | ecosystem: Host-associated > Arthropoda: Insects > Digestive system > Gut ... | reverse complement strand
TCCATCTTCAGGAGCTAGCGAGTACTTGTTGTGTTGTGTAGGCTGACTTGAGGCGTGCTGATGTTATGTAGCGGGATTGTCTGTTGGTGATGTGGTATCCGAGTGTAGGCTGAACCACTACAGTAGTGGACGTATTAACGTCTGAAACATGGTGAGCAATATATAATAAAGCAAGTGTCATCTAGTTGGTCAACCTTTATTCAATTATTCAACTATTCCATCTAACACAACAATTTGTATTTTCTTTTTAAAGCTACATGCTTCGATCAATGTTGATCATCATCAGGTGTCACACACAGCTAGTAAGCCGTGTCAATCACAGTAGAATTTTATGATTTTTTTAAGGATGCTAGTTCCTAACTAAAGGTTAAAATATGAATTAAAAGTTTCATAGTTAAAAATCCAAATGCTGTGTAGAGTAATTAGCTGGCCACTTATCTCAACCATTATTTTGCTTTTTAATTTTTAATGTGTAGCGCAGGTTAATCTTGTGTGGATGTCAACTGACACAACTTACTAGCTACATGCGATACTATCAATGTTACAATGTTATTGTAATATTTCCGAGATCTCACAAATAGTAACATTTTTACCTTGCTTTTGAAGACTTGCAGACAACACTTGATTGTGAACATCACTGATCAAAACACATACCTTTAAAAATAAATTAAAAAGTATCCTGTTAGACAGAAGTGCATGTATATACCTGACAACACAACAGGAGGATACCATTAAAATGCTCAGATAGCTTCAAACAGGCCAAGATCAATCCCTTCCCAGGCCTTTACACTTCACTAAACGTAGTCGCTTTATCCATTGTATTAGGTACCAAATAACCTCTGACACTGATGCATGTGATAGCACTAAGGTCAACTGATAAGACTAACAATACAGTGATCCCTTAGACAATTTTCAGATGAATCACTTACAGTTCACATGATGATTTCTGTCTCAGTTCTGGGTCAGACATGAGGTCATGATAAAGCATGGGTGCCCGTGTAATACAATTTAAACCAATAAGGAGAGAAAAATAAAAACACATACGCAGGGAAATTTTAATGCTTAAGGCCTATTGCATAAGTGACTATGCATGTACACGAGTCCTTATGAATGTAAGCTGGCAGCACAGCAAGCAACACTGGTGTTAACAGAACACAACTTGTAACAGGTATGTACAGAATGCTACACATAATTTGTAAGAGTCAACAAGATGATCTCCGATCTAATTTGGTTTTACAAGTAAAGCAGCTGTCTGACAACTGGAACTAAAACTCCAAATCTGATACATTCACCCACAATATTAATTTTACATGCATAAACATTTATAAGTTATTTAACTCTTACCATAAAATAAAATAAAATTGCACCTGCCTCCTAGTACAGATACTATTTATTTACAATAAAAATGTAAACAAATTAAACTTTGTTGTACAATGGCCACACTGGTCATTTAAGAATAAGATAAAAAAAAGTAGCAGTATATCTAGCCACATAATGCGCTGATTTATTACGTCAAAAAAATCTGTGTTGGGGAAACCCTAACAGATGATCTAAAAGAGAAAATTCTTAATATTTTGGTTACCCAACATTGGAAATTAAAAATTACTGCTGCATAAACTGGACAGGTTTTGTCACATGAGATAACTATAGGGAAGAGAGAAGAAAAAGTCGGTGGCCTATTTCACGCTGCTATTTCTGTCAGCATATGCTTTGTAGGTGGGGAAATAACCCTGTAATAGCTCAAATGGGGACTAAAACATGTACTTCACAAGCACAAGTCACAATTCAGCAAACCTGCTCAATTCTACATCCTGTGCGTATATGTTCGTAGGTTATATAATGTGCATGTCGCAGCTATGTAAATTGTACTACTTTGAATGGGGAAATGATTATTAACAGTAAAATGAGAAGGATGCAAGATTAACTGATTTCAGTTTATATTATATCAGCATTAACTTAGGCCTGAGAAAAACCACAATAAAGCTTTGAATGGTTGATGATACAAAATATCCCTCCAAAATATAACAAAATTCAAGTGTATGGGAATACAAATTATATTTATGATTAAGTTAGGTATAAAAGCACTCAGTGCACACTCTAACTTGGTTCCTGTGTGCCAAAGTGGATAACTCTCTCCACCTCTGTTTATCTATAAAGCATTAAATTACTCACCACATGTCGCATATTCTTTCCTGCATATACCCTGGCCTCTTGCACCATTTTCTGTTTCTCAGCCTCCACCTGTTCTAAGTGCCTTATGAGCTTCTGTTCATTACATTTCAACATGTAAACTCCAAGATCTATCTCACTAATGTGTGTATCTCCCAACTTGATTAGCACATCACTGGCCTCTTTCATGGCAGCCTTCCCCTGCCGACACAGTCCACACACAACCACATGCAGCTGCATTACATCATCCTGGCCATACAGTGCTGCCAACTCAGTCAGTGCTAAAAGTTGCTTATGACTGACTGAAGCCAGTAATTTGTTTCCTAAATCCTGCAGTGAAACCAAAAAAAGTCTTGTCAACATGTCCCTTAATGTGTATATTATTGTACTGTAAGACCTATGACCACAATTTTGGAATAGGAATGTACAGCCAGACTATACTGTTTCTGACATCATGCAATCTTCTAGGTGGATACCAACATTTCAGAGGAACATGCTGCCTCCAACTGGACAACTGGAAGCATAAGAACGCAGTTAGGTTACTGGCACACGCATCTTGCGAGAAAAACAGTCCATCAAAGCCAATGGAATGGGATAGCAGAAAGAATGTAGTGTGAGCAAACTGGAACACAGTTGGATGTGAAAAGAAACAAACAAAAATTAACACAAAATAGCCAGCCCTTTTAGGAACTAAAAAGAGGGACACAGAAAAATAAGAACGAAAGTTAAGGGTATCTGCCATTCATGTAGTCCAAGAAACTTCTCAGCTTTCAGAGTCCATGATGGAAAATCACAAATGTGTCATCCATGTAAGCAAACCAGCAGCAGAGATTGTGGACAGCTCCAGTGGGGGGTTTGAACTATCTGATCAGCATGCACCACAACATTCAGTTTGCTATGAAGACTGAGACTGATGGCCACCTCATTTACAGACCATACCAATGGAGTGCACATTCACTACCTGGAAAGGCAACCAACAACAGTCTTTAATGGAATGATAGGTCAGAACACCACCACCTCAAGCAACAGTCTCTTCTCTATATATTGCCTTACAAATTTAAAATCTGTGACCCAGAGTTTCCACACAGAACTGGGCACAATCCTCCTAAGAAACCTTTGTTATACCAAATGCACAAGATGACAGTGTCTTCAATCCACTGCAACAGCAACTCAGACCACCCAAACAAAATCCCATGCGAGAGGTTTTCCCTAGCAAGTGTGGGAAGGTGTAAATTGCAGAAACCAGCCATGTAATGATGGTGAAAAGGTAAAGTTGTCCCAGTCCAAGTTATGAAGGCATACAGTTATGCAGCAGTAGGTTCCACTCATTCTTGAACTTAGCACAAGGTGGTGAGTGGTCAGGTTTGTGGTCCAGCTGCTTTACCCTCAGAGAAAGGACTCCTGTTCTTATTAAAAAAACCAACAAGATGAACTATTTCTCAACTTTATTTTGGTAAAGAACTCTACATGTTTCGGACAGACTTACAGTCCATCATCAGGAGTCTTAATAGTCTATTCACAGTAACTGGTATTTGTCATACTAGTTATACTGACTGTCTGCTAACGAGGTTGGGATGGACCTTGCTAGCAGACAGTCAATATAACTAGTATGACAAATACCAATTGCTGTGAATACAGTATTAAGACTCCTGATGAAAGACAGTAAGTCTGTCCGAAACATGTAGGGTTCTTTACCAAAATAAAGTTCAGAAATAGTGCGTCTTGTGGCTATTATTATAAGAATATATCATGATGCACGGTCCTCTGAATGTCAAAACAGGACTCTGGTACTCACCAAATAGGATGGAGGCTGGGTAGGCCCCAGAGACAATATGGACTTTTGGGAAAGAGAAGAATCTCCTGCCCCTGCCAGGAATTGAACACACAATCTTCCAGCCTGTAGCCTTGTCACTACACTGACTACATTATTCCAGTTCTCCATTCCATTGGGACCAAGGGGAATGAACGCCACCATACATCTGGCTGTACTGACAGGAGAAGCAAACCAAAGTGGAACACAGCACTGACCTACGTAATTGTATCCTGCACAATAACACTAGCATCCTGGCCAAAAAGTCCAAGTGTATGGAGGACTCATAATGGAAGCAAGAGAGATCAAGCTCTCATACAAGACAAAAAAGATGGCTTTACCTTTACTGGCTGTGAAAGCCTCCTACCCATTTTTGGAAGGAAGAAAGAAATATTATTTCCATGGACAGTATGGTAACTTCTTCTTGAGGTGGTAATCCTCTACCTACAATGTCCAAAAAGGACTGCCATTTCTCTTTCTTCCCACCTAACGTGACCCTAAAAAAGGTCTATCTTATCTCTCCCTGATTAACATTATGTGACACCATCCGCTGTAGTCCTACCCTCTGGACCACTTTTGTTTCTTGATTTTTCCATATTTCTTTATCACCTTTTCTACTGGACCAGACTTGGTTGTATTTGCTCTCCCATTCATACAGATCTGACTATCAGTGCAGCTGTATAACCTAAATGCATCCTCACCCTACACATTTAAATCCTGAGTATGAAGGCAGCACGTCCATATTAAATTTTGGTACCCACTTACAACAATATATAGTATCAATCCAAGACCACACTCTATACAAATACAACCATGCAAACCTGTAAACTTCTATATAAATATAAACCACTGTCATTCTGGCTATTGCATACTCTAAAATACTTCATGAAGGAAGTCAGGATTCTGATATGCCACCCACCATGTAAGATATGACACGAACATATGCTGTATCTTCTGCAACATGCAAACCTGTAAACTTGTATATAAATATAAATCACTGACTTTTTGGCTATGCAATGCTCTAAAATACATAATCAAAGAAGTCTGGATTCTGATATGCCACTCACTATGCAAGCTCCAACATGAACATAAGCTGTATCTTCTGTTAGCTCCTTTGTTTTAAAAACAGAGTCCTTAACTTTATTAAGTATCCAAACAACAGGTTTCTTCACCAGTAAATCAACAGTCCATCCAGTCCATGTCTGCTGTGGTGGAAAATGAACGAATTCTGCATGTACAACCAGTAAACCTCTCCTATATGAAAGAGAACATGATACATTTTGAATTAAAATAAATTTTCCAAACATTTTATAAACATCTCAACTTTTCTTTTTTACTGTAGTCTCCAAATAGCAGTATGGAAAAATAATACAACAGCAAAGAATTTTAGTCCGTGAGTATTCACCTATGCATAGTCTCAATCACTGTCGGCAGGCACACTGGTGTTCTTTCTTTACGCTGAAACGCCTTTTTTAAATCAGATAATGTGAACATTGTTCTGTTATTGTGCACACACCATTCCTCCAACAAAGTTGTCCAAAATTTCATTTTTGATTCCCAGTCCAAGGGATTTACAGTATGTGGGCGAAAATTTGAAAATAAGTAATCCATCCTCGTATCATCATTCCAACATTCGGGCATCTTCGACTTTGGTAAAGGATGCACTGCATTACCTGTCGTAACCTCACCTTTACTAAACTCTGTTTCCATCCTGTGTGGTATAATCTATTTAAATAATAAGTCAAAGACATGCAATATTTTAACACTTTTACTATTTACTCAACATTTAGCAAATAAACATTCACAGCATGAATACAATTATCATAAATTACATTTTATATTTTACAATAGTTCTTCCTCTCATTAAACCAACGCGAACATATTTTCGAGCGCTTACAGAACAGATTTGCATCACACCCAACTCCCCCTACCTTCATGTGTCAGAAACTGTTAATCCATGGATACCAAGAAACCTACTGGCATGGAGAGATAACAGTGCACACAGATCGCGGTACATTCGCTACGAACTCGATGGCCGCCAAGGAAGTGCATTGCCGAAGTGTTAGTTGGTAACCGATTACAAGTGGCAGTATGACAAGCGAAGTTAGGGCGTGATGATTGAAATTATTTTCGCACTAACTTCCAAGGTTTGCGTGTGTAGACTGATTTTGTCCATGTCGAGTGCATAATAAGTGACTATTAAAATGTACGAATGTAAGTTCCTTTTTATTTCTTGACACTGAAGTGACTACGCCTGTTTCATGTTTGGGTTGAAAGTAATGAATTTGTTGTGCAGCATGACATGGCATTAAGTGCCACTGGAAAAAAAAAAGGAGGGTATTGCATTTAGATGGGACATGATTGTGGCAGAGAGGAGCAACTATAGTTAACATAAACAATTTCTGCAACAAGAAATGTCAAGGCCGGGCACTTTAGCTTAATGAAATTTAAATATTACGTACTTTTTTCGGTGAGAACCCTACGAGTGTCGCAGATTAGCACGTGATGACTAAGCAGCTTTGAGGATTGCAAGATATCCTGAGGATAGTGCTGTATGTGCACATCACCATTTAAGGTGGTGTGTTTTTACATGGCGGGAGGGTGCAAAGAGTGAGAATTACGGTGAACTTACTGAATGCAAAGCATTGAGGATGCTTTAAAATAACAGATAATCTTTTGAAAGTATAGTACCTTGCAGGTGTTAATATTCACCATGCACATTTCATGAGACCCACAGTTACACCTGCCCTGCAAGTAAAACTTTGATGTGTTTCAGTTCAATTTGTGTGGCTACTTGTATTGTGTGGGTGTCTTGATGGGTCCTCACAGCTGTAAGGACTGCCTTAGAGGCCGCATGATGGCAGGCTCCAGCAAGGATGGCTTGAGGGTGCCTTCTGCCAGTTCCAAGGAGAATGGGTTTGATGATGCTGATAGCATGCCATGTAGGTTTTTATATTTATCAGCTTGTAAGATATCACAATACACTATTACTGCATAGTCATTGTAATTTTATCCTTTACAGTTAGTGGCCTAAAGAAAAGGTGTCATGACACTGCCAGTGACTAGGCCATCCAACAGTTATATGAAAATGCATAAAGATGGGCAACAAAAACTGTTTTTACAGTCAAAGCATGTACTGTCACATAGTAAAATATGGTAATAGGGATGTAATTCAGATATAATATTTTATTTATTTATTAGCAGGTTGTACAATGTTTCCACATCTTCCTGCACCCATTTAACTGTTATATTATTCCTCCAGTTGCCCCTGTCATTCCAGATGTCTTTCATTAATCCCTTTTCTCCCATCAGTCCTCTAATCCCTTCTGCCCAGGCAAGTTTAGGTCTACCTCATTTTCTTCTTCCTGGTGGATGCCATTTCATAACTTCTTTTGGCAACCTCCCCTCTTCCATTCTTTGAACATGTCCGTACCATTGAAGTTGTTTGGTTTTAATGTTGTGTAAAAGAGATTTTACTACATTAATTTTTTGTTTAATAATAGTATTCCTAATTTTGTCCTTCCTGGAAATTCAAGCTGAGCTTCGCCAAAAGTCCATTTCTGTGGAATTTAGTTTTGCTGCCTTTTTTGTTTTTAAACACCATGCTTCTGCTGCATATGTAATTGTACTTTTAACTGTTCCATGATAAATATGAGTCTGTTTTGGGGGTCACATCACAGTCCCACAAAATGCTGTTGAGCTTTGTTATAGCTACTCGTCCTGTATTAATTCTATCATTAATTTCTGGCTCGTGATTTTCATTTTGGTTATTCTTACCCCCAAATAAGTATATTCATTTACATGACTTATTATCCCGTTCCTGTCTTCTAGTTGTAAATCTCTTGATGTGCCTCCTATGGCCATATATTTAGTTTTTTTAACATTTCGTTTTAAGCCCCACAATTCATATTCATATATTAATTTCCTTGCCATGTATTGTAAATCCTCATAATCTTGTGCAATTAGTAACTGGTCATCTGCAAATAGCATTGAATATATTGTCATATCCTGTGAATCTCCAATCCCATCTTTGCACATTTCTTTTGCCAATTTTCTAAAGCCTTCTGAATATATATTTTAAATAAAGTGGGTGATAAACTACATCCTTGTCATAGTCCTGAAGGAAGTTATTTCCCTATTTTAATTTTGGAAAAAGAGTTCTCATACAATCTCTTTATTGCCCTAATAATACTGTTACTAATATTGTAGTGTTCTAATGCTTTCTGTAAGTTTTTAAGGGGCACACTGTCATATGCTTTCTCTAAATCTACAAATAGTAAGTGTAGTGGTTGATCAACAAACATCTTCGATTTTTTTCTCTGTCAGTTGCTTTAAACAAAATATTGTATATGGCCAATTGTGGATTGACCCAACCTAAATCCTGCTTGTTCTTCTGTTTCTGTCTGGGAGAATTCCTGTTCCAAAAAATGTTTTATAATTTTTCCGTATAATTGACTAAAAATATTCAATACTGTAATTCCTCTATAGGTTTCATGTTCATCCTTCTTTCTTTTTTTTATAAATAGCTGAAGTATGTCCTATTTTCCAATCATTGGAAATTTTGTCACCATTTAAACAACGTCAAAAAATTTGTCTTAATAGCTCATATAACTTCTCAGATCCTGATTTCAGTAATTCTGCAGGTACTCCTCCAACTCCACATGATGTGTTACGTTTTAAGGACTTAATTGTTATTTTAACTATTTCTATATCTAAAGTAATTTTATCCATTCCTATCTCATTCATACTTTCTAATTCAGTTTCTTGCTCTCCCAAATAGCGTTCCCTATTTTCTGTTAAAAGTCCTTTAAAATATGTTTCCCACTTGCCAATAGGTATGGGGTTAAAATATTGTCCTCCAATTTAATTTTTCTGTAAATTCTTCAGTATTCTCCATGCTTCTGTGCTTCGTTTACCACCCAAGTAGCTTTCTACTGTAGAAATGTCTTTTCCCAGCTTTTATTTTTCTCTTCTGTTATCATTTTTCTAATTTTTCCTTGCATTCTTCTAAGCTGTATTCTGTCCTGTGGATCTTTGGAGCTAATCCACTTCAAATATTTTTTTTTTTTACCAAATTGTCTAATTTCTTCATTCCAGTAATAAAATTGCTTAGTTATACTTCTCAAAATTTTTTTCCTAATGCTTCTTTCACTGCATGGTGAATGCATTTAACAAGATGTTAGTAACATTCTTCTGTACTTTCAAAATTACCCTCTCCAAGTTTCTCATCTAATCTCTTCTTATATACAAAACTACTACTTTCATCCCTTAAACTATCTATATTATATAATGGTAATTGTGATAATTCGAATGCACAGTCTTTTATGTTTCCCTTGAATCATTTGCATTGTTTTTCCCATACGAAAACAAAATTTTTGTGTTCACTAAGTTATGGTCACTTCCAACAGTCATTCCTTTAAATACTCTTACATCTTGAAATTTTAAACCTGAATTTTGTCTAGCAATAATCTAATCTATTATAGATCTTAGCTCCTGTGTATCTTGGTGCCATGTGTACTGATGTATCCTTTTGTGTTTAAAATAACCATTCAAAATTTTTAATGAATCTTGTTCACATATATCTATCAATTTGTCACCATTATCATTTATTACTTCTCCTCCAAATGGACCCACAACCAGATTATTAATTTTTTTTTTCTGTTCTACTGTTAAAATCTCCTGCAATTGAAATTTCCCTGGAGTTTCCTATTTCAACTATTACTTCATTTAATTTGCCAGAAAAATCTTCTTTTACTAAAGTGTTTTCATCATCACTTATTGCATAAATTCCTAAAATGCATGATTTCTTCCAAAATAAATTCATATGTAACTTTATCATATTTTCATTTACTGCCTCCCAAGTTGCAATGTATCTCTTTTTAACTAAAATAGATACTCCTTGCTTTGCTCTTTTTCTTTTGGAACTCCACTATAAAAGTGTAAGTAAGGTCCTAGTATTTCAACTCCATTTCCTTTTTTCTTCATTTCTGTTAATATCATGTCTTGTAGTTCTTCCAAACCCTTTGTAATTTCTCCTGTTTTATTTCTTATTCCTTGTACATTCAGCATGCCCAACCATATAGTCCTCTTACAATCTTATGTTGTTGGTTGCATCTATCTAGGGTATTTCCAGTGGGCTTTTTAGCAGTTTTCTTTTTCCGATGAGCAGGGGGCTGGCCTGCTGCATCAACCCCCAACCTGGAGGACCAGGTGATTTTTGATCAAGGTTTTCTTCCTCTAGCCCTTGATACGCCAGCATCAAACTGCAAGGCAGCAGTGCTAGTTTTGGTCCGCCCTGGGTATTTTTTTTCCCTGGTACCTGCCATATCTGGTGAGCATTCCCCTATCCGCCACCAGGTGAGGCGCCTGATGGAAGACTAGCGACTCCCCACAGATATTAATCTATTAATTATATGCTCTTAGGAGTCAAGGTAGATTAGTGGATATAGTGATTAGGCTGTGGGTTGGATAATTTGGGGTTTGAATTCTGGCAGGAGCAAGAGATTTTCCTCGTCTCAGAAATCTCTAGACTGATTGTGGGGCCTCCCCAGGCTCATATGTAATGAATGGCAGGTTTATATTTGGGAAGGGAGGGGGGTTAACTGGCCAGGGTGTGAAATTTACCACTTACCTCCATCTAGTGCTGAGGTTGAAAATATGTGTAGTCTAGCTACACCCCTGATCCCCCTGTGTGCCTTCATAGGGACAGCTTTAATTATTTGCTGTTAACCAGTTAATAATTAGTTTCTGTTAACCTTTAAATGACTGGGTTGATATTTAAATTTAAGGCTGTGGTTTATAGAAAAAAAAGTATTATTTGAACAGAAAAAGACAAAATTATGAAGTTCTTGACATTTTTGGAAAATAAAAGAGATTATGAAGCATGTCTTAAAAATACAGCAAATTTCATTGATGCCGAAATATATAATATAAATTTGTAGGAGGTGGCTTGTTACATGCATTCACAGGACATTTAATGGTTATTCAGTTAACAGGCAGAAGTTGTCTGGAAATGTTGCAGATAGTATACTGAATCGTGTGTGTGCGTGTACGTATCCATTGATTAATTCAAATAAACATACACGGGTTACACTGTACACATTAAATGGATGAAGTGGTGACATGTACTGGCATTTCTAAAACTATTTAACCTCAAATTTTATGTATTTAAATGTGAGAGGACTACATTGATATTGCACCCATACAGATTATGATTTTTTTATATCATGAATTTTCCTGTCAAACTGTTTTTATTGTTTTTAATGTACCACTGGTTTTATCACAGATCATATATATGTGTGTGTGCAGTTTAACCTGTCTGTATTAATTTTAAATTGTTGTAGATGATAAAGTGTATATATGTTGCACTGTATACACTGCAAAATGATACATTGCACCTGCAACTTGTGCTGAAAGGGGGCACAGTGTATGTGATTAACCTTTAGAGCTCGTGCGTCCTACCGTTTAGGACGGCATTTAAATACCTCCGCGCTCCCTCATGGCTCGAGCGTCCTACCCTCTAGGACAGCCACAGCCTCAGCCGTTTAAATAATTCG
>Ga0123354_10016603_pt1 | contig 11536 bp, 4 predicted proteins | sample TergutLab28metaG_2_FD_97872 | JGI IMG/M metagenome (GOLD analysis project Ga0123354, IMG submission 97872) | Labiotermes labralis P4 segment gut microbial communities from Petit-Saut dam, French Guiana - Lab288 P4 | ecosystem: Host-associated > Arthropoda: Insects > Digestive system > Gut ... | reverse complement strand
GGGGGATATTAACACCTTTTTCTTAAGGGTTTTTTTATTTAATAACTATTTCTGAGGTCCCTTTTTTCCGAACCTTTTTATTTCCCCATGGCCCAACCCTCCCCCCCCTGCCCCTTTTTTTTGTTCCAATTGAAAAACTTTCCCTTTCAGAAATTAGATTTTTTTTCCCCCCCCCCCCCCAAGTTAGCCTGGTATTGCAGTAAGATTCACGTTTAAATGAAAATAACGGAAATTAACCCTTTAAACACTGAGTTAAATCCCACCTGCCATTTGCTGGCATTATTAGGAGCTCGCCGTATCCTCCACATTAGCAGGATAAGGGTTAATAAGTATGACATGACCTGAATGGCTGCTACACAGACAGACAGACAGACAGACAGACAGACAGACAAACAAAATACTGCTCCAGCTACTCTTCATGTAAAATGATCCAACAGCCATTCACACTTGCAGTAACTGCTCCAACAATAATGGCCACAATCCTCTAAAATACCTCTTCACATATTTAACTTGTGTTTCACAAAACTTGTGCAGAAACAGCGTGTTCTTTTTGACAATTAATTAAAACAAGTCCTCAGGTCAGGAATACAGCACTCCAGTGATTTTTCATACTACCTGAGTTTGTAAGAAACCCTACAGCAAAAAAAAAAAAACTTCAATAAAGGCCTTACAAAACACAATATTATTTGAACTTGTGTAGACTGTCATATTACAAAATAAGTGTTATGCACAAGTATTCAATCCATGCATTCTATACAACAATGGCTTACATGCATGCTCTACATTAGTTTTCAATAAAAATGTATGTTACGTGCTGCAGTAATGGTGACTGCACTTCACTTCATTTCACTTAGTCAAAACTCTTCTACTGGTAGGTGTAGAGGGGTGATGGTAGCAGTACATATTTTTTCATAATTTCTGTGGAAACTTTAATTCCACTTAAAGTTACCAATGTGTTAATGGTATAAACACTAATTACAGTAGTTCTAACAGTGGTGTTTGTATTATAATTCTAACAATCAAACTTACCTTATCAATAAGAAATATCACAGAGAGCTGTACCTCTGCTCCAAGCATCCTAAAACAATCCTGAAAGAGATGCCTGCTGGTATGAGATTACTGGAAGATGTGCTAATATTGAACTTCTAGGGCTTCCTTTCTATGTTGAATACAGGAGAAAAAAAATGTGTTAGGACCTGTTGGGGGAGGAATTACAGGTACTTGGATAATGAAGCAGGGGTTAATATACTAATATCCAGGAGTTTTCAAATTGGCAGGTTAGTTAAACGAAGGAATAGGACGTGAGGGATAAACACTGAACACAAGAACTGCATTCTTCTCTTTTTTGAAGAAACCTGAAGGCAGAAGCCAAGTGGAAAATGCAACAGAAATTAAATATGATATTAGAAAGAGTACTGGAGAAATAGGTTATAAGTATGTGTCCCAGACTTGATAGGATCCTGTGGTGAGAAATTTGTTACCAACTGCATAAGTACACACAGAGTGTTGTGGAAACAGCTAATACTTGAAACTAAAAATGCAATTGATAATGAAACCATATTCTTTGGTCCTAGTCAAGTGAGCAATTTTTATAAAACACACATTTCAGCACCTTTTAAACTTTATACACAAAGACACTATGTGATACCTGTGTCATCATGAAGATAAACATCTTACAAAATTCCATGTGTATGGAAAACAGGCTTTCCTTGCAGATACTGTACATATCAGGTATAACACTGTGCCAAAGAACAGCACTTAACAGTGACCCACAGGATACCATGCACACAAATTAGGGGAAAAAAACTTGACTATAATCAAATGCTTTGGTCATTTCTTACACAACACATACTTCATCCCTTATTAAAAACTATTAGTTTCCCAAAGCCTCTGACCCATGGAAGCATTATCTTCATTCTTGGTTTGGTGTGAGACCAAGTCCCTTGGTACCTATAAACAGACTGAGAAATGGGATGAGAAGCTTCAAATTGAGGCAATTACTTGTATATATTTTGAATATTTGGAATTTACACTAACAAATGAAAACTGAATGCATGAAGAAATTCAGAGGATATTAACCCTTTAAACATCGAGTTAAATCCCATCTGCCATTTGCTGGCATTATTAGGAGCTCACCTTATACTCCACCTTAGCAGGTTAAGTGTTAAATCTGGAAAATTCTTGCTATGAATTATTAAAAAATCGTGCATCTTCTCCTTTGCTATCTAAAAATGTTAGTATTAAAATACACAAAACTATAAATCTGTATGTTATTTTGTTTGGGTTTGAAACTTGTTACTCATATTAACTGACTGAGACTGTTTCAGAATAAGGTACTGATAAAGACATTTGGACACTAGAGGAAGGAAATAGTAGGAAGGTGGAGAAAATTGCATAATGGGGAGCTTTATGATTTGTACTCCTCACCAACTTTTATTGGGGTGACAATATCAGGAAGGATTAAACAGGTTGGGTATATGGCATATAGCACATGTGAATGCATTAATGAACCTTCAGGTTCCACAAGATGTGGGGAATTTCTTGACTAGCTGAAAGCCAGTTAGCTTCTCAAGAAGGACTCTGCTCGATGGAGCATGTATATGGCATATATGGGGATGAACACAAAAACATGGGAAATCCTGAAGGAAAATATACATTTGGGAACCCTGGTAAAGATGGGAGGATAATATTAAAATACATCTTTAAAAATATCATGGGAGGGCTTGCAATAATAATGGAGTTTAGTGTTCATAAAACAAGAGGAATTTCTTGACTAGCTAAGAAACTGTTAGCTTCTCAAGGAGGATTCTGCTTCATGGAGTTGAGGTTGAATAAAGTGTTAATACTTTTAAAATTAGGCGCCACAAAATCAGGCTGAAGGATAGCCAAAACTACTACCTCATGCACAAGATGATCTGCACAAAACACGCGATTCATTACAGATGAATCTAGTATAGTTTAAATCATGCTCCCTGATAATAAATTACAGAACTATTTAGCGCGACCTTAGTAACGCAGCCTGCTACCATATCATGCTCCCCACTCTGCAGCCACCAGCATAAAAAGTCACCAAATTCTTATACACTATATTTTATCTGAAGTATTTCGGCTCAGATAAAAATGTAATAAAAGATAATGAGGAACATTTATTTCCCAATAAGTGTCTATCTGGTTTGTAAACGACAGTAGTATAATTTACAAAAATGCAAAGTATTAATATATATTCTTCCAGGTCATGGGACTGTGTAATCACATGCATGGGTACAGAAGTTTTCCAACAGGACATAGTACCTTTATCTTCTGGCAGGCTGTGAAGATAGACCCAGATTTTGCCTCCAGAACATTCATAAACATGTACTAGCTTCCAGAGCACAGATCATCTACTACAGTGTCCTAAACATTATGAATCCTCACCACTGTGGGCACCTCAAATCCAGCACCTAAAAATATAAAGCACAACTGAAGTGCTAGTGGAAAAGTCACGTTGGGAAAACTAAATACAAAATGGGTAGTATGTTTTTAGAGATACATTCTTTTTCCACCATTTGAGTACAGTTTGTTTCATATTTTGCCTTTCAAAAAAATTTTGAAAACGAGATATGAAATGGTTGCTGGTTACAGATTTTATCAGTATAAAAACACACTGAGAATTACGACCACATGATGAATTTCAAAGTCTATTAAAATGATATCACAAGAACAACTCAGTTGGATGGGCAAGAGAATGATCCATGGATTGTACTCTACTGCTGTACTCCTTGAAGCGTATGTAGACATGGGCTGATGACGGTGTTTCAAATGTAAGACATGTCTTGCAACCATCATAATTACCATTATGCAGCCACTGCATGACAATGAAACTACTGACTGAAAATAATGTCATGTCACTTTCAGACGTCATGCTGTGCTTCATTCGGTACTTCAACAAAGTATGTAACTTTGTTGATGTATGTAACTTTGTTGAAGTATGTAACTTTGTTGATGATCTCCCAGACATGACTTTTTGATGGGACTGACGAAGAAACAATACATGACGTCTACTACGTACGCTGAACAGTGACTGACACACACTGCCATAGTCACTGCGCGCGTCATCCAAATGACCCGCGACTTCAAATGCCAGACAACTTGCATGCAAAACTGCTTCTCTCTGCCATCTGTGTGGTACTACCCGCAATCACTGAACCATGCCGGCAATAAGTTACTCCGTCGCTGCCGCTTGTGGCGATGTAAGCCCTTGTTTCTGTGGTCTATTTAACCTACAACTGGGGCCAAAATCCATGCCTATGTAATTCTTTTGCACTCTGTTCGGTAAACTTGTACAAGTTTAGGAGGTAAGCTGGCGGCAGCAGTTTTCAGCGATAAGCTAGGTTTATCTATAATCTCAGATTACGCATTTACAATAATTCGTTAGCGTTGACTCCTTGGTAATAATCTATGATCCGTGGTAAATCGTCTGTGGTGGTTGCGGCGAAGCAGAGTTACAATTGGAAGTTTCAAACTGACAGTGTCTCATGTGCTTAAAAGATGACCAGTGATGTATAATGTGAACTAGTTTTCTAAATTTGGTGATTCGTACCACAATTTGATTTTGTTTGTGTAAGTACGACGAAGTATTTCTAAGCCTTTATCCATGCTTGTACGTACATGTATAAGTGCCTGTAATGTTAAATGTCAGCAAAAGTCGTTACGCTGTCTCTTAAAGCGGCAAAGGAAGGACGGAGTGAAATAGAATTTGTGTCATTTTTACACATAGACCCTTCATTTGATTAAGCTAAGGATGCAGAACACGTCAGGGTACAAATACAGCCGAATGCAGAGTAACTGCATTGTTTCAATGTCCGCCTCAAATGCAAGAATAAAATCACTGTAAATATTTCTTTACAGCGCTGCAACAAAATAAATTTTTATGGAACCGTTCTGCTCACTGTTGTTATGTGCCTGCTTAAATACTTTTTGTATCGTGCATTAAAATATAATGGTTGCTGGCAGGCTATTGAATAAATTTATTCCTCTACAATAAACTCCTGTTTGATATATGCTGTTTCCTGTACGATGGTTGCCGCGTCTTTCCCCGGGTAATGCGGTAAATTATTGTCATAGCTTTATGGGTTAGACTTCATTTGTTTGCAAGTTTTATTTGTCTCTATGGAACTAACTGGTAAATACTCAATTTTCGTTATGTTTCTTCGAAGTCTCAGTCATATCTGGGCATTAAAATTCTTTTTTGCCACCCTTATAGCTTCCATAAAATATGTTTAAGTGATACTTAAGAGTTAATTTTAAGTGGCTGTAAGGAAGACATTTGACACTGTTGTAGGTTCTGTTTCAAATGTGGCGATGAGTACTTGCTGAACAGATTCATAAACAAAGTTGTGCATTTGCAAAGTAAAATTAAATGCTATTAGAAATGCAGACTGTATAGCATGCACAATCAATGGCATGTTTTTGGAATATTCACCAATTACACAGTATAATTTCGCAACATTGCCAACATTACCAAGAAAATGCTTATTCGAATTTCATGAACACGCGCATGAAACCAAACGTAACAAACACTGAACTCCCAAACCATCAGTGTGCGATATCAGGAAATTGCATTATTGCAGCGATGTGAATGAGAAGTCTGCCAAATAAAAAAAAAGCAATTTTGTTCTTGGGACACAAGGATGTTTCTTTTGAAAACGGAAAGTCCAGGGAAAAGATGGGATGAAAGGGAAGCCTACCCATATCTAAAGTGATTCCGTATGTGGCTAGCTTTCTGAGTGGCTTTATAATGTCTTTTTTGATATTCCACTTATGAATTTTGGTACATATGTCCTTGCCTGTAGTAGAAGTCACAGTACTTTCATGCTGGTTATTTAGTTATTTATTTTCATTATTTGTTTATTTATTTGTTCATTTTATATTATTTTATTTTATATTGGTTATTTAGTTATTTATTTTCATTATTTGTTTATTTATTTGTTCATTTTATATTATTTTATTTTATATGTAAATTTCTTTTGCTGATGATCGTGTAGCATAACCAATCTTTCTAACCAGTCAATACTGTACTTGCCAGAATGTAATTCACGCTTATCTTCAGACAACATTTGAAATGTAAGGGAGGGAGTATGCATTTTATGTTGTGGACATATGGGGTCATCACCCCAAAAATGTAATTGTAAGTCTCAAAAACCACCAATAAAGCACCAACATTTCAAAAGTATTGTCATTTAAATCCTGTATGAATTTTGAGAAATTGAAGAATTGAAAGTGGAAACACCAGGTTTACAGTTCAAATAATAATTCCTCTTCTTCTGTATAGACTACACAGCAGTGATGAGTAGGAAAATTGGAGTACTAACTGAGAACAGTGGTCAAGGATCTAGGCATAGCAGTGTAATGAATAGTGAGAATTCACTGCATGTTGTGGGATGTGTCTCCACTTACAAGAAGAAGGAAATAGTCAGCGGTCTCACAGCCTACTCGGAGTCACAAAAGCAGTATTTTGAAGAATATGAACAGCCATATGATGAAACTCAATATCTGAAAGCAGACATCCAAAAGAGAACTGAGGAGATGCTGCAGAAAGCCAAGGAAGATTTATGTAAAAGGTAAAAAGGGCAGGTTTGGTCTGCGTCCATCTGTATACAAATTTTGTTCATTACAGAATGGATTTCATTTAAAGCATATGTATGGGGGGTCTACAAAAAATGTGTAAGCACTTAATTTTGATTGATATGAGTGACATACAGTCCGTATTTTACACGAAGTTTCAATTATTGAATGTCTTCCATACAATTTAATGTCCAGGAACATTTGTACATAAAGTAAAACATTGGTCCCATTAGGATCTAAAACTTCCATTCCAAGCACTTTTTAATATGGCAGATATTTACCAATATGCAAGGCTAAACCATTTATTATCCTTAAGGTAGTACAAATTACTTTGCTACTGTACATTTATATCTGCAGTATATTAACTGATTAGAGTCAGCTGTTGAAGAAAGTGCAGCAGAATTCCTTTAATCTGGCATCCAGGGGACCAGAAAGGGTCTGGATTATCAAATATTGTAGGTTATCATACAGTACCTATAGTGAGCTGGTGGTCAGGATAGTGTAGTTGGTGTAGCCACTCCTGTGGGCTGGACGGTCTTGGGATCGAATCCTGATGGGGTTAAGATTTTCCATGCCTGTCCTGACTGGTCTTGTGCCCACGTCACCTTGACATGTGTACACATTTGTTGGTGAGTCTTACAAACCAAAGATGAAGGATGTGGAAAATATAACTATGTATGACCAAGAAACAGTTAATGTCTGCACCTGCTGTCTTGGCCAGGAAGTTGGAGGAGGGTGCAATGTCACACCACAATACTGCAACTGAATTGGAAGGTTTCAGTCAATCAGGTCCCCTTGTAAGACAGCAATGTGGTAAATAATGTCTCACTGAATTCATATCTTGATATATCAGTCGATTAACTAAATGTTGTTCGAATTCTTGAAATTCATACTTCTAACTGGTAATCATGTTTCAGTGGATGTGTATTAATTCTTGTATTAATGTTTAGTTTAAAGTGGACTAGTATGCTGCAAACCCTAAAAGATCAATAACTGTAGGTACTGATTGTCTTTTGGTTTTGTTTCTGGCAGTTTACATAGGTGTACATTCCACATAGATATAATCTTTGCAGGAAAGAGAAGTACAGTAGTGAAGACACAAGCAACATCAAAGAAGTGATGGTGCCTAATACCACACGACACCATCAGTTTAATGCCTTGGAGATGCTGCACAAGATGAGGTGGTTGCAGAACCAGAATGACAATAATGACTTAGAAAGGTACTACTTGTATTTTTATTTAATGCAGAATTTTTGTTTTATATGCATATTTGCAGCAATTATCCTTGTTTGTACTTTACGTCCTACTACAGGACCAGTATTTCTTGAAAAGTCTGTGCTAGAAAATTTAAATCGAAGTTTATGGGAAGTGAAAAGATTTAAGATCTGCTAAAGGTAAATAAGTTTTAAATGTGTGCATTCTTTAATAGTTGAAGTGTGTCCATGCCTTGCTGTTTAATTAACAGAGTAACTGTGATACCTATTGCGAGGATGTTAACCCATCAAGGCAATAGTTCAAGTGTCCATGGATCTGTGTGTGATTGGTGTTTACTGGTGTTTACATCTACTCTGTAACATCTAATTATATGTTTCTGTGAAGAAAATTGGATCTTTAAGATTATCCGGCAGATATTTATGAAATTTTCAGGAAAAATATGAGTTAGATCAGTGCTCCCACACATACTTTTATGTGTGTATTTTTAAAGCTCCATTCACTACCTGAGGTTCTGACTTACAGAGTTCCAACTTTGTGTGTAACTCCTTGCAGTAGATGTAACAACACTGTCCCACTTTATACTTAGGCTTCAAGAAGGTTGTGTCATTTCTGTTTTTATATCTTATCTTACAAACTGCACACTTGTGGTGAAATTTTTGTCAATCAAATGCTTTTTTTTAGGCATATTGTATGTATATGTGTGAACAGTCTTCCTTCTCCAGTATGTATTTAAAGTTTTCCATCCCGAAGTGTTACAATATATAAATAAAATACTACACATCAGTCGTTAACACAACATTTTATTTATATACAAAGGTATATATGTCAGGCGACATGTTTCGACCTAGTAGGTCATCCTCAGGCCCTCCAAGAACACAGATCTAAGCGTTGTTTAGTTTTTCTGCATTATGGGATCCCAAATGCTTACAAGTTTCAATAGTGAACAGTATATAAGCTTGTATAAATTGAGCCTATATACTGTTCTTATTATTTCTCCAGTATTCCCAACACGTTGTTTATCATTTCTTGACATGTGTATGTATGTATGTGTATGTGTATTGTCTTTGAGATTCATGCTCTTCATGGCAAAATTGTACTGTAGTATGCCTAGAAGTTTGGTCACTTCTTTTCCATTGATAGTATTTGTTGTTATTGTTATGATACGATAAAATGTAGACCTTTCCACTGCAAGATCCATGAGCTGTTTGAATGATCTGCAATAACTTTACTTTTCTTCACCTTTGTGTCCCTTAATTAGGTTTGCACATTTTTTCTCTTCATTCCGGAAGTCTCAGACTGGTCAGCAGTGTCAGCACAATATTGAAAGGGAGCACTATGCCCTAGTCAGAACAGTAAAGTTCTGTCCATCATGCCAGTGATGTAAGAACCATATTTTCTGGTAGAAAAGTGAAGTTGATTTCCATCCAAACAACATACTTGAGGAAGATTGCCTTGTCTTGAGCAGGTCATAGAGCCTCTCATTTACTCCCTGAAGGAACAGTAGCAGCCCCCTTTCAAGGCCTCCGACTGATTGTCCCTTAGGGTGCAGTTAGACTCAAACTGCTTCCTTCCACATTCTTTCCAGTTTTTTATTCATCAGTCACACCATTACTTTATACAGTGTAACCTGAGCTACTGGCAGAATCGCTGAATAAATCATAAATAAATGAAATATTTACTTTTGTTCCAGTTCCCACACAGCAGGAGATACAAGAAACATGACAGACAAGAAGATAGTACCACTGAAGAGAGAAGAAACAGATGAGTATTTCAGTTGCACAAAACAGACCAAGAGCAAAGGGAGACGCAAGAATAGGGCTAAGACATTAATCAGCTTGGAGGATCTGGAGAAACCACTTCTTGAAGCAGCCACATACCAGAAACATATACATGCACAGTCTGTCTGTGAATCTGCAAGAGCATCGATACAGCATGCATGCTGTGAGTGCAATTACAGATAATGTGATTATGCCTGTTTGTGATTCCCATATTAACTGCAACCTTTAGCTCTGAAGTATCATTTCTGCTTCTGGTTCAATTCCTGTCTGTTGACTGACTGTACAGTTACAGTGATAAATCATATACAGGAACAGGAAGAGAGTTGGTATGTTTCACATAATGTACCTGTTCATTGTTTGTTTCTTGGGCACGGCAAACTAAATCAGTTCAGTGGCTTTGAAAACCTAACCTCTGGGAATAGTTGTGGGTTGGTCACACAACGGATCTCACAGTAATTCAGCTCAATGCATACAAGAAAAGACACGCAAATTTCATTGAGTTTTATAGCCTTTAATTCTGCCCAGTGGACTGAACCCACATACACTCTTTCTGAGCACAGTGCTGCAACCACTCTCCTTCAGTTTGTACTGTACTCTTTCCGAAAAATAACTCAACAAATACCTTACATTGGGTCCCCCAAATGCGGAAACACCGGAGAGATATCATTAGAGGGCAAAATGCTTGAGCAACTAGTCCTGGTAAATACCTCTCGTCTTTCCACAAAACTATATTCCTGTAACTGTAATCTCACCTAATGGCCAAATCATACACTATGGGATCCCAAAGTGGACAAAGCATCTGGTGAAGTAATTGTAGGGGCCTGAAGATGACTAACATCTAGTCGAAACATGTAGCCATACTATAGACTAAATAGATTGTGCTGACGTACATTTGTGTAATACTTATTGATACTCTTAAACTACTTTCAACTAATTTCAAACCTCGAAAATGAAACTGCCTAGTAACAATATTGTGGTCCATAATTTGTCCTTTTATTTTTTGTCGTGAAATGAGGAAGTTAGGACATGTGAGCATAATGTAACTATTCTTATTTGATCCTTTTGCATAATTTCCTTAAAACTTTTAAGACTTATGGGAGAAGTGTATTGAGCATAAAATATATGTTTTATTCAGAGAGTGTGATTCAACACAAGGTAACTGCCTACCAGACTACATGGTATCATGACCCAGAAGGCTGCAGTTAAATCAGTGTGACACAGTTTAGGTTGGACTGTCAGTAACACAATGCCAGTGGGGCTAAGTGTTGGTGCCACTTTAACATAAGGCGTTGCAGTGTGAAGTTATGTATCCAGATCAGTTAGTTTATTTGGCTCCTTTCGGTCTCAGAACTTGTGTAATTACCCTCATACGTATAGATTGTGGTCTTTTGGGTTGTCACGCTAGTTTTAGCTACCAGTGTTTTTTGGTCACATCTTGTTTAGGAAGTGTCTTCTGAAACCCGTTATTCAAGGAAAGATGGAGGGATATAAGTGACAGGAAGACAAGGAAGATGATGTAAGCTGCTACTAGATGACCTTAAGGAAATGAGAAGAAAATGTAAATTGAAATAGGTAGCACTAGATTGCACTGTATGAGTAACTTGCTTTGGAGTAGGCTATAAACCTGATATAATACAGACAACAGAGGGAATGACCAGTGTTATAGAAGAACCTAAAGATGGAAACAGCATGTTTCTCCAAATGGTCGGTATTAACCGACAAGACTAAGATCCTATTCTGAACACAAGATGGCGGAGGAAGTGGAAGACGAAGTCGAGCAGGCGCTGAAAGTGGTAGTGTTTACTACGGAATAAAGCAGTAATATGAAGAAAGCACTGAAGCAGAAGATTCTAGAAACTGTAAGTACTCTTAGAGCACTATTTGTTAAAATAAAAGCCAGTGGTGACAGTAAAACAAGTTAAATAAACAACCTAACGAAG
>Ga0123354_10016601_pt1 | contig 11537 bp, 7 predicted proteins | sample TergutLab28metaG_2_FD_97872 | JGI IMG/M metagenome (GOLD analysis project Ga0123354, IMG submission 97872) | Labiotermes labralis P4 segment gut microbial communities from Petit-Saut dam, French Guiana - Lab288 P4 | ecosystem: Host-associated > Arthropoda: Insects > Digestive system > Gut ... | reverse complement strand
GGTGTGTGTTTTTTTGGTGGTTGTGTGGTGTTTATGTTGGTTTGTTGTATGGGTGGGCTGTGTTGTTGTGTTTGTGGGGGGGGGGGGGGGGGGGCTGAGCACCAAGAATGTTTTCGAGGTATTCGTAATTGTGTATAGTGTCGTCAGTCTGCTGCGCTGGCTTGTTATTGGTCTATTACTACGACCTAGGTTACGCCACACCCTGGCGAGGTCTGGGTTGCCTTTTTTCACGTAGTTTCCTGATCGTGGGCGAGAGAGAGTGTTCAGTCAGCTGATACACAGCTGTTAACTGCGGTGCGCCGGTATTATTGTGTGCCTGTTGTAGGCGGCGGAGGGGGCTGGCGTGCCTTCCATCTCCACAAATGGATATCTGTAGGGCGTCGTTGCCATTCCGTCCTGTAAAACAGTGTGCCAGTATGTGGCTCCCCAAAGAGGTTTGCGAAATATGGAATGCATATTCGCGAATTTTGTGTCGGTATTAAAAGACACTGAGAATAAAGTAATGTAATACTAATTGCGGATTTATTTTGCGTTGGTTTTGTAATACACATGCACGTTGGCCACCCATTGTACTTTCGGAAATGGAATATCTTTTGGAAGCCAGCAGCATTAGCTTATTGATGATGCCAGGAAGGTGTTTGAATGAGACAAGCGACTATTCGTGTATTTGCGTTTTCGAAGAAGGTTTTCACAAAGTAATAGAAGTTCCTTTGACAGTACTGTAAAGTAACATTTACAGCAGCTGACCCATTATACTTAGCGAACCGCGGTGCTTGATTTGCGTTTCTTGGCATCAGCTGCTGAAGGTATGTAAATCTTAGATGAGGTGTGATGAAGACGTTTGTAAATGACGATACATTTTCCGGTTCGATTGTTACTAGTGACAGGAGATTTTATAGGTGCAAGCTTGGGGCGTCCCGTAGTGGCGAAACACAAAAACTGCCCTTTGGTTTGCTAGGTATTCGGGTACAGGGCCCTGGACGTAATGTTATAGGCCTTATAAAATAAGGAAAGTAAGCTAAAAACGTTGGTTTGTTCGTGTTTCAAATTTTTCAGTATCGCAATAGTAACGGGATGCCGGCCGAGGAATGCATTAACACCGCTCCTGTTTAGACCTGTAATTAAAACTTCAAATGCCGTATGCACAAGAATGTCATTGTAGTGTTTTTACCGTTTAAAAACACCGGAAATTGTATATACATGCAGTGTATGTCCGCGTGCATAAAGTTACCCCATGTTTAATCATGCCATTGAATCATATGAGAGAAGATGGATATGCTCCTCGTATTGTTGGGCCTTGACGTGAATGGAGGGTAGTGGTCGGCATGAAATTCCGGCCGTCTGTACGTTTGTAGCCCATACAGTTAATACAGTGGTGACGCGTATGGCCTCCCTTTGAGGGTACACGCCCCTCGTGTGGGCCTTTGAATCGCCAAATAATTTGTTTGAATCCGTGAAGAAGGGGGTTTTAGATGCGACCGAGTAGGTACCGCCATAACTTGCAAGACGTGCATTGATAACCACTTGTCCGTTTCATCATATTCCATTCCACGGAAGCTGACAGAAGCTTCGTCGTATTCGAAGCAGTGTCGACTCGTGGGACATTCTAATGGTTAGGGCTGAGGCTAGGATTATTGTATGATTGATGGGATGGCCTAATAGTGCGATGCAGCACAGCCACTCAACCACTTATGTTCAGGGTATATAAGAGTACTGAATTTTGTTCCGTAAGTTTGAACTCTAATGATGATTCAGAAATGACTGAAGCAGGTGTTGCAAGACCTGAATTGCTGAAAGCAGTATTCTCGGCTAGGATTAACTGAAAATGTGTGCCCTGTACAGTACTTCACGCTGTTCTTGTTCGTGTCTATCTCAAGATTGTAACCATTCAAATTAGAACTTTTGGAAATATGGCCTTGATGACAGCTAGATGACTAGGTACGTTCGTAAAAATGGTTATCAAAATTCCAGAGTTTGAGATTTTTAGAAAAGGTATACAGATAATACACCGTCCTGAAACCCTATATCTGCAGTCCGGCCTGTGACCTAGCTGCCGCCGGGTACCCTGCTGTCGGCCCAGCTGCACTGACCGAGCGCTCGCTTTCTGCGGGGCTTCGAGTCCGTCGCGAGTACTTGAATTGAAGATGGTTTCATTCATATTTTTAAAAGAATGTTCGTGTCTCATAATGAAAACGTTTATGAAGATATGTTCAGTTCTCAAAATTTTTTGGAAGGCTTCAGCCCTGCAGCAGTTTTGGATGAGCCGTCTCTGACCCTAGGCCAGCATCCGACAGGAATTTAGAGCACTGCAAGACTTTCTTATGCGTTAAAACTGCCGTGCCTAGGGCAGTAGTGCACAATACCGTACACCAGGTCGCACGAACGACGGTGACGCCTAATATTTCTGGGTCTCTCATGTGAACTTTCTTCATATTACCACTCTGGAGCCGAGATTTTTTATGGTTTCCCAAATTATGGGGAAATTTGTGGCTTAGGGACACAATGGAATGGACATACAGAATAGCTAGCTGGGCGACCGGAGTTCGTTGGCATTAAGGCCTTTGGAGTTTCCTTCAGGGCCAGAGTAGCTCATCATTATTATGAATGAGAACAAGCTAATAGCGTCTTAGCATTTTATGGGAGCAAGAGCTCGCTACTCTTGTTTTACTTAACCAGGTTAATCCAGTCCCCGCCCTTTCCCTCGTCCTACTTCTTGAAGAGTAATTTTAATATTATCCTCCCAGCTACTCCCATGTCTTCCAAGTGTTCCTTTACCTCGGGTTTCTCCCCCAGAACCTCTATGCACCTCTCCCCGTCCCCATACGTGCCACATGCCCGGCCTATCTCATTATTCGTATGATTACCGGAATATTGTTTGGTGAAGTATGCAGATGAGAAACTGTGAACGAAAGCGGGTTCATTCTGTGGGAGTAAATTTCCCGGAGCGTAAAGCAACACTCAATCCACGCTTGGGTTTAACATTTTGAATTCGAGAAGCTTAACTTCACGCCGCTTTTCATTACTTGCACGGTGTGCTGCTTAGACACGGGATGAACAGTGCTGAAGAATTTTGAAGGAGGTTTTAGGACGTGTCTTTCTAGAATGCTTTACTGTCCAACATCAGCTTGAAGCGCGGTAGTTTGCTTCAGGCTGCAGTGAACAAAATAGGGCAGTGGGTTTTTTGCGATAACAGACCCACGTGTAAGGACGGGAAATTCCGTCAAGAACAATATTTAGATTTGGTAAGTCCAGTTCGCTCACTGCACTGCCTTTGCAAGTGACCTTGCAATTTGTGCGGTTGATAACTGTAGCGCAGTTGAAGTTCCTGGTTTGGCAGCATTGTAGATAAGCTGCAGAGAGTACAGCGCCGCGGGCGACATCGTGGCTGCAAGGCGACCAATGATAACCGCCCGCTCTACAGCGCTCATTCTGGTGACGAAAATGCTGTCTGTAAAAAAGGCGAAGTGTACAGTGAGCGCGCACGTCATGTGCCTATTACTGCTCGTCCTTTAAACACGTGATATTATCCTTGTGTGTTAAACATGAAGTTTATCACGGCCTTCCTATAAAAGTAAGAATTTCTGGTCGGTTCTCTCCACCTGTAATGTTACGCGTGCTGCCTTCATTCTCTTCTTGTGCTGCCCAGAAGACGGGGGGGGGAGGGGGAGACAAGCTCTTCCACTTGATAATACATACCAATCTGTATGGCATCATAATCATGGTACGATTTTTTTATTTTATTTCGGGAGCCGTGAAGGTCATCACTTGCCCGAATCTGATGTCGAGGTTAATGCTTGGAGCTGAACGTCTGTTCTTCCCCAAGGCCTAAATGACGTGCCACGCCACGAGAGTACGCTGTATCGTGGGACTAATGTAAGAGGCACAGGATTATGTAATACGTATGATGACTAGGCTACAGGCTGGACTATCCGAGGTTCGAATTCCGGCAGGCACAAAAGATTTACGTCTTCTCCAAAACGTCCAGACCTGTTCTGGGGTTCATCCGGCCTCCAATTCAATGGGTACCGGCGACTCTTCTCGAGGTAAAGCGACGCAACCACTCTCCTCCAAGTGTTGCAGAGTTTACGAGTGAGTGGCGGTATAGGTGCTCCCTACCTCCAGTCCCACATATGCCGTCTTGGCGTTTTAGGGATGATTCTGCCATGTAAGCAATTCCGACCGCTTTGTCCCGGGCCAACGTTATCCATGGGGAGAGCCAGTCACGTTACTGGCTAGATCACTTCGGCTCCGTCGTGTCATTAAGGCATTAATGCTTGAGAAACTGAAATGTGTCAGAATAATGTTTGTAATTTAAGTTCCTACGTAACAGAAAATATCATCGATCATTTCCATTGGTGAGCCTGTTAATGCTGTTTAGGGAAATCGTTTAATTTCATTCTGGGAGTCAAAAGAAATGAATACAGTGTTTGAGAAAAATTAGGTTTTTTTATGCGTTAAGTTAGGTGTTATATATAGTAAACACTTTGCTTTAAACGATTAAGTGCTGTTAAAGTGGAGCGAGGTTCGCATCGGAGTTCCCCCCCCCCCCTCCCGTGCTTCGACGGCCATATTGGGCTTAGGCCTCCCTATCGAGGTTTCGAAATAACAAACACACCACACTCGGTAGGGCTCCTCTGGACGAGTGATCGGCCCGTCGCAGGGACCTTCACCTAACAACACACAACAATCACAAGAGTCAGACATCCATGCCCCCAGCGGGATTTAGAGCCGACATCCCAGCAGCAGAGCGGCCGCAGACCCACGCTTTGAACCGCGTGGCCACTGGGATCGGCCCGTTTGAGTAAATACCAAATAATAAATTGTATAGGCTTCATATGTACAGCAGAGAGCAACCTGTGAATGTGCAGAGGAATCGCTGGACAAGATTTGATGTGTGGTCGCAGTTGCACACTGTCCGCAGAGACACATGTCTCAATGCTGCTGTGTGCCCAGCAGCTTTCTGTATTCAATGAAGCCTCACATTCTCGGAAGAAAGCATTAAACCTGCAGCATGCTCTTATTTGAGCCGTACTTCTTCGACAGCCAGCTGGTCAGTGAATGGAATTGTTGCCACTTGAAATGTCGTTGTGTCCTGATGACGGAATTAGAAAGGAATGTGTGTTTCTTCGGCTGAAGGCGGAGACATATGTTCTCCTGATAACAGCATCGCCCACTGCAGTGTCTCTTTTCGTCAACAACACTTCCTGTCTTGTACTGTATTGTTTTATCACGGGGATTTGAGTGTTTTGACGGCTATAAATGGTTTAAGGCTTGTGTGCCTTTGTAAATTACTCCCGATAGCATCAGGTGACTTGTGTTCTTTCAGTAGTAAGGTGACTATATTTAACCCCAGCAGGCTATTAAATAGTATGTCGTAACATTTTCACTGTCGCTTTAACCAGCCGTGCTAAGTGTTCCAACCATAAATACTCCTACATGTAACCAAGTGATAGTCAAACGGCTGGTCAAGAAATGGTATGCGTTTTGTATTCATTACCGTTCTTACAAAGCACCCTGTGACATCCATTTTAATATTTTCCACCCATTTACTCAGGGTTTCCCAAGTGGCCTGTACCCCCTCACATTTTGCAACGAAAATTTCGTAAGTTATATCTCCCATGCGTACAGTATGCCCCGCCCATTTCATATTGCTTTCAACACATAGGTAAGTAGCCTTTTCGTTGTGCAGTTCAAATCATGAATTTCCTCACTGTGCAGTGCTCTGTATTTGCGTATTAATTTCTGTCAGTCGGTCACGCGTGTATCCTTCATCTGCTACGTATCTTTTATCTGCCTTTTACGTCTAATTGCAGTTTAAATATATTTTATAAAATATCATGCAAAACGGTCGTTGTACTACAAATGTGTTGAGTTAGTAAATCGTGTAATTTGAAAGATTCAGTGAGGTCTGTGACCGATATTTGCCAAAATTTTGGAACTCCGGGAGAGGAGTAAGAAATTCCTCCTGGCGTGTTACGAAATTTTGGATGTCATATTATTTCGGATAAGAGAAATTTATAAATAGTCTTGTTTAAATAAACTTTACTTGCACACACATAGTACGTTTAAGGGTGTCAGGAAAGCCGCGTGTGCAGGAGTCTCCGACTCTCGCGTAGAATTGCCAGCTTTAACGTTGATTTGCCGCGATTCCTCGCGTCAAGCAGTTTGAGAAGTTTAAGAAACACTCCTGTAGAGCTCACGGCCAATGGTCTGAAAGATGTAACAGGTTTGACAAAAAGTAACACTGAGAAGACAGCTTACAACGTCGCGTTCACACTGCCCCATACACGAGCCTGCTGAATTGTAAGAGTCTTTACAAGGCATTTATGATCCCAGCACGATGTTGGTTTTATACATACCTATTGATTAATGGCAGTTTTGACATTATGAATTATATTTTGTGTCAGTCACGTAAGAAAGTCGTTAAAAAAGAAACCATTTCTTCAGAATGCCTCTGAAATTGACCTTATGTACTGCAGTGGTCTGAAGAACGGGCTAGGGAACGTGTTCCGAAGTTTTCGCAAAGACCTGATTAGTCATAAATTGTTTTCGTTCGCAGTTATATTTTTATGGCTTATGTGCGGTTTGAGGTTTTCGCAATCGTGAAGGTTTAGATTCTGGTCTTACGGGTTACGACTTGACGCAATTTGATACTTGGTTGTCAGCGTTTCTGACTAGCTTGCAATCAGAACTAAGTTTCATAACCCTCAAGACAGATTTTATGAGTCTCTTTGTATGCTTGTAGGTTAATCTGTACTGTGTGCATCCCTGACCAATCACTACCCGTCCTCTGTTCAGGCACCACTGTGATGACTGTGACGCGCAGATCATAGCATCCGTTTCACGATCTCGCAAAAACTGACGGCACGAGATGGCGTAGCTGGCCAGCCAGAAGTCGTTTGTGTGGTAAGGAAACCTCAGGGGCCAGATTTAAATGTCGTGTGCAGTTCAGTGACTTTGACCAACTGCTTTAATATTTTATAGCGGCCGTATGGGCCCTTTAATTTGCGTTTGAAGTGGTGAATATATGTAATGATTATGACATCTGTAGAAAGTATGCACCGAAATTAGCCGTTCTTAGGCGCGTTCGCAAAATTGCGACAAGGGACTGTTAGCTACGTAATGTCTGTCCGACCACATAGAACAATTCGGCTCCCATTGGATGGATTTTCATGAAGTTTAATGTTTGAGAATTTATCTGTCGAGAAAATTCAAGTTTCTTTACAACCAGACAAGAATAACGGGAACTTTGCATGAAGATGTTTGTACATTTATGACAGTATTTCGCTGATTCTTCGTAGAATGAGAAATGTCTCAGAAAAAGTGTGTGGAGAAAATCAAAACACATTTTATGTTCAGTAACTTTTTTTTTATGAAAATCGTGCTTGTTATGAGATAATGCGCAAAAATATGGTAGAGCCAGACAGGCCACCGATGACAATACAGTGCAGCAAAGATGCGATTTGGATTCCGGACAATGAAGGCAAGAATATAGGTACACGATCGTAATATTTAATAGTTATTGCTTTCCCACGGTAGCAGTGGTTACGCGAACGCGTCTCAATGTTCCGTTGTACGTACAGTGCCAGTCTTGTTTAATTTTAAAAGGTTTGGTAACTGAGTATTCCCGCGAGTGTAGGTAGACTGATGTGTAATGTTCATTCTGTGTGTTTAGTTTCGGAGTTCAGATGCTTGTCTGTGTGCTGGAGCTGACAAGGAAGATCTTTGTGAACTTAATTAGCGTCAGCATGCAAATAAGCCTGTCACGTATGGACACGAAGCCAAGAAATCTGCCTTCTTTCCACGTTGGAGTAACTGATCATCTGGTTCGTAGTTTGCCGTGGTATGCCACACGGCCTTTGACGAGTCGAAACACCCACACAACTTGTATTATTTTGATGTCGTTGTGTATTTGTCGATTCCTTTGGAACTATACATGAGAATATATGGTGATAGTGCAGCTGTTCACACTTGCGAACGTTCCTAGACATGTGAATGCATCCAGTGTAATCGCTTGCTGGATCCCTCGTGGCCGTAGGTTCGGGGAAGCTTTTGTTACGTGGAGTAGCCACATTCATACCTCCCCCTCCAGCCGCCCGAGATGATACACAGTGAGCAGGTCCCCTCCCCCTAGAAGCGTCGTATATTGTACACAGTGCTTGTAATAGACAGCACGTTGTACGAATATTTGTTCAGAAGTTTCCGCATCAATTTGGCCCCACAAGACCGTCATTTATTAGGCGCTATCGCCAAACTGCGAAAAGCGACTGTTAGCTTCGTGTTGTCTGCCCTTCTGCTTGGAACAACTGGGCTCCTACTGGACGAATTTTCGTGAAAATTGATATTTGAGTATTTTTCGAAAATCTGTCGAGGATATTTAAGTTTAATTAAAATCTTACGAGAATAAATGGGTGTTTTACACGAAGACCAATAAACATCTTTGAACATATCTCGCATAATTTTTCCTAGAATGAGAAATATTTCAGACAGAAATGTGGAGAAAATAAAAACACGCATTTTATGTTGCGTGATTTTTTTTTTCTTCTCGAAAATCGTGCCGTTTATGGGATAAAGTGGAAGAATATGGCCGAGCGGGGCAGGCCACAGATGACAATATGTCGCATGCGCATTGCTTGCTGGATACCTAAGGCTACAAACACACACTCGGAATTTGTAATATTTATTTCCTTTCTACTAAAAAAAAATGGTTGCACGAACGCACCTCGATATTGCACTCGACGTGTATCGCGTGTCTTCAATAAAAACGAAGACGTATGTAGAGTAGGCCTACACATGCAAGGGGGCATGTGAGGGTTGTTGGCTGCATCTAGTGACCTAGAAGGGGTATCTGCCAAGCTAGTACTTTGAACGGTCAAATATTTCGGTTGAGTTGTAACGATTTCCGTCTTCCTTACGTTCATGCGATTTGAGGTTTTCACAGCGTTGTTAGTGATGATTACAGTCTTCCGGATTTTGAGCAGTATTGCTTGGTAATTTGTTACCGACGTTTCGGTTGAACTTATTGCCTCCGTTTGCAGGATAGTTGATTTTCTGCCGAAGTTTCCGAGGAGATTGCTTAATTTTCGGAATAACCGAAGAGATTTTCGGCGGCGACAGTAATGCCCTCCGAAACGTGGGCAGAAATTGTCGACCGCCCAGGAGACAGCAAGAACGGCCGAAACGTCGGTAACAAAGCTGCAGCCATGAGGGTGTCATATTCTAGAAGACAATAGCCTTTTTCTGAGCACTGTACCGCAGTACCTCTAGGTTCCTATCAGTTCGCCGCCAGATCACGTTACAGTGGCTACTGCTTAATAGTGTGCTGGTCAGCAACGCGGCCAGAACGGCTGTGTGGCCACCGAGCCTTCTGTCCTTTGAGTACCGGAGAATTTTACGCGAGGTAAAACGGCGTGGCCTCTGAGACAAGCAGATCCACTCGTTCAATGGAATCCGACTGGGCATAATTGTTTGTGATCTACAAACCTCAACAACGAGGCGGTCTGGGCCCGATTTAGGCTGTTGCGCCCCGTGGTGGTGGTGGAAGGAAGAATGGTCTGGACAAGAAACTGACCACTCACTTTCGTATAACACCACTTTATTAACCAACATGCTCACGTTACGTAGGATATAGACACCCCAACTGATTTGGCGTGCTGCTCCGTAAGCAGAAGCGAAACAGTAAGATCACCGCTATCGAGCCTAGAATTCAACTCGAGTGGGGGGTTCCAGAATTCAGTTCACAAGACGTCGAATCGCTATGGTGACTAGACTACAAACTAGAACTGAAAATCATTATTCGATTTCAGGCCGGGAGGGACTTTTCGCATCGTCTTTTGTATACTGTGGGTATGGCAGCCGGAGCGTGGAGCTAAGAGCTGAGACAGGTTAAGCATTTTATCTTCATTAAGTTACATACAATTTTCTATTGGCGTGCATGGTACTTTTATTAAAGCATTTTTCCTACCCTCTTATAACTACTGCCTAAATTTGAATTCAGATTTTGCTGCCATCTGTGAAATAATACCTGCTGCAGCGTATTCCGTTGTGGAACATTTTCATCCTTAGATGTTAGTTTTTGGAGTACCGGCTGTATTCATGCTGCGTTACAAACTGCGTGCTGTGCGATATGAGGTCTGCGCGAATGCGGCATATCTGTTCATGTAAAACGCCTTTTTTTTTAACTTATTGCTTAGGCGTTATCGTATTTGATCGGCTCACGTGATGTCGATATAAGAAAGTCAAAACACCGACTTCGGTGTAAACATCAGCTCTTGAAGTTCCCCGCGGAATGTCGGTGTGTTTGTCGAAGGACTAAGCGGATTAGCACCGGAGGCGCTTGCCTGTTCGCAGTGCAGTGCATGCGGCATTAGTGGTGGTGGGTACACGGGCTGGTTTTCTACGAGATCTTCCGTTTTCGCTGTCATTTGTCATTCCACCATTATCTTATACTCCTCCGTGATGGACTGGTTTTCTGGTCCAATTTGAGGCCGCAGTACTAAGGAACTCCGGCGGCCCCGCCCTCTAAAGAGGGTACAACAGCTGCAGTAGTAAGTACTCATTCCCATCCAAATCCTACAGCCAATGTAAATAGAGTATTATACCGAAATTGTTTAAGCCGCTAAGGGAGAGGTATATTAATCAGAACCTTTGCAAAATATAGGCCTTGATATTAATATAGATATAATCATGATCAGGGCAAGAAACCACAGGGAGTACCAGGGCGTAGATGAATTTACAGTATTAAAGTGGACCGCAAGAATATGTGGGGTGGATGTGGACATGATTATATATCCCAGGATAGGGGCCAGTTGCTACGTGTTACGAGCACGGTACTCAGACAGGAGATTGTGTTAAAGGCATGGGAAGTCTTCATTGTTGTTGTTATTGTTATTGTTATTATTAACTGCAAATGGGTTTATACCCTTTGACAGTGTGCTACAATGCTAGAGTGACAAAACAGTACAGTACAGTACAATACAAGAACACACATTACATGAAATGACATACGTCACTCTAGCTGCACAGCTAGTAGCTTCTTAGAAGTGAGTGAGTTTGTGTATGAACTTAGTTTATCAGACTATAATTAATAGCGAAAGGTTACATTCACTCGTGTCTTCTTGTAAGTAATCATGTATTATAATTACAGGCATGCTTGCGTTTGTATGTAAAACGCAGTGTTGCAGTTCGTTTGTTACGTCGTTTCCGTATTCCATGTAGGAAGAATCTATTGAATTTGGATTATTATATTGGTATACATCTTCAACGGTTATTGGCCTGAATCGGCGTCATTGGTATCAAATGTAAGGTATTTTACAGAAGTGTTCTCCTGCCCTAAGTAGTAATTCTCGATACCTACTTTGGCCCATTTGGACATCCTTGGATTTCAGTAGTCTGCTCTCCCCCCCCCCCCCCCCCCCCCCCCCCCCCCCCTCTTTTTCTCGACTCCCCCCCATAAAAAAGAAAAGGGGGGGGGGGGGTGTTTTATTTGCTGTGGATCAGATCTGGGTGGGTGTTTTTTTTTTGCTGGCTGTGTGTTT
>Ga0123354_10016600_pt1 | contig 11538 bp, 9 predicted proteins | sample TergutLab28metaG_2_FD_97872 | JGI IMG/M metagenome (GOLD analysis project Ga0123354, IMG submission 97872) | Labiotermes labralis P4 segment gut microbial communities from Petit-Saut dam, French Guiana - Lab288 P4 | ecosystem: Host-associated > Arthropoda: Insects > Digestive system > Gut ... | reverse complement strand
GTGTGTGTGTGTGTGTGTGTGTGGTGTGTGTGTGTGGGTGTGTGGGGTGTGTGTGTGTGTGTGGTGTGTGTGTGTGTGTGCGTGTGTGGTGTGTGTGTGTTTGTGGTGTGTGGTGTGTGTGTGTGTGGTGTGTGTGTAATGTATGTATTGTGTTTTTGTATGTATGTATGTGTGTGTGTGTGTGCGCGCGCGCGCGCACGTCGTTTGGGTCCAAAAATGACCAGCGATCCTGCCAACGGTTATCGAGAGCGTTATGCCAACCTGCTTTGCAGCAGTGACACTGAATTTATTTATGAAGAATGTCAGAGAGTATACAAGGGGCAGGTCACCATGACGCCCCTGTAAATGTACCCTACTCTATCGTCACACTTCTCCCCAAAACACTAACTGCTAACAAACAGTCTCCTCGTTTCTGTCAAGTTCCGTACACGCCGTTTTTCAAAGTTTACACAAAACGTGGAAACTTAAACATTATAACCAATATGTTTAAAACATAAAATAAACATACTTCATGAAGATAATGTTTACAAGCTTCTGTGTGCTTCACATAGAAGGGGGTGTAAAACTTTACGCTGATCTTAATCAGTCTTCCGAGCTTCAAGATCAATAGATGAGGTCAAAAGTTATTGAACTTGTGAAATATTATAAGAGAATTAGTAAACATAATTAACTTCACAACACAGAAAATGCCTTAAGAACTCGCTCAACTGGTCTATGCACTGAGATCATAGACCTCCAATGCAATGCTGAGCCATTTCAAAACAGATCACTTTCCGCACTCTGTTCAAGATCCTCACGGTTAGCTTGAGGTGTCTCAAGATTTTGTCGAAAGTTCACCAACCAAATTTTTTGCGGGTTTTTATTTGTCTAATGCGTGCTACATGTTCTGTCCATCTTAACCTTCTTTACTGAATCACAATAACAACACCGGGCGAGCAGTAATACTATGAAGTTGAACCTAAGGTAACCGTCTTCACACCAAAACATATTCCCCAGTACAAAAGTAGAGCAATCCCTGGACAGGCCCTGAGGGTTACAGATCGTTGAAGCTCCTAGAACATGAAGGTGACAAGATTGTCTACCCTACGCACCGGCCGTCTTTTCACCCAGGAAATATTCCTGGTACGTACTTCTGTTAGAGGCTGACTCGACCCCAGGGCAATGGTGCGGCCGGAAGGATTATATCAATAAAAATGACACTATCTAGAATCGAACCGGCGACCTTCCGGCTTGTAGAGCAGTGCATCAACCAACTGCCCCACCGCGTGCCGAATTCCCCAGTGTACAGAACTTCCTTCACATGTTTTCACTTTAAAAGGGAACTAACGTAGTGATGCTAGTCAGTCGACGGAAAGCTCTGTTGCCACTATACACTCGAATGGCAGCAAGTTATAATGATTAGGAGCCCACAGCATAAATAGAGTTGCCAGTACAGTGTCCACATTTGCATATTGTTATTCCAATAATTTCAGTAGCAAGTCTTGTCAGGACCTTTCAAGTTACTGGGGCTGGTTACTTTGAAGGAGATCTGCTTTCCACAGTTACGTATTGAAATTTCAACGGTTTTTGTGCTAAACTAACAATTATAAAGTTCAGTGACCAGTTCTTTGCTTAACATGCTACATTAAAACAAATTCGCACCGAGAAGGTTAGTGTAACATTAACGCTCTATAAGGAGATTGTCCAACCTATTTGATAAAGGACCATAAAGTCACCGTGGACTGGTTAATGGGCCGCGAGTGTAATAATCACAATAAGTTGTATATGAAGCCTCTTAACGGACGATGGGTCAAAAGGAGGTGGAAAGACCGAGAACACGTCGAGTTTTAGACTAACAGACAAAAAGAACAAGGTAAAATTTACCCTAGAAGACACCACGAAGGTCCAAATGGGGAGTAGATGTGTACTTTACTCCTTCTTTAAACTTGGCGCTAGGTGGGAGTGGGTGGTCAGTACGAAACCACTGCCGCTTTACCCCCGGAAAACAGATCTGGTACCCACTTTATAGGAGGTTGTATGGGCCTCGGGGACAATGTGGGTGGGTGCGGAAAACCTCACTTCCCCTGGGATTCGATTCCCGGACAGTCCATCCCGTAACAAGTCGCTATATCGCCTAAGCTATCCCGACCCATTCAGAGGAGCAGGTTATAGAAACTAAACCTACAACACCTTTAGGATGATGATGATGATGATATTCAGTGGCCGTCCAACTATTCGACACTGTACAGTGCGATTTATCGACAAATTTGTTATGTGAAACGTAATTTATCATACAGATTACACGAAGATATGTTCGTTTATTACACTACAAGAAGTCGTAAGCCGACTACATGTTTAGGCTACCTGTTGTGGCCATCTACAGGGTGTTGATTTTCGAAGGATATATTACAGAGAATGTGGGGACAGAGGTAGCACAGTGGTTAAGGTGCTGTGCTACAAACCGGAAGGTCGCTGGTTCGATTCCAGATGGTGTCATGAAATTTGTCATTGACATAATCCTTCCGATCGCACTATGGCTCTGGGGTCCACTCGGCCTCTAACAGAAATGAGTACCAGGAGAATTTCCTGGGGGTAAAGGCGGCCGGTGCTTAAGGCTGACAACCTTACCACCATCCTGTGCAGTTGTCACGAAATTTGGGAACCTTAACTTCCTGGAACCCTCTGGGCCTGTCCAGGCCTATAATGGGACTGCTTTACCTTTATATTACAGGGAATATCGAAACCAGTTTACAAATTTAAATAATAAATTTTAAATATTAGGTTTAAAATATGTGTTAAAATATAAAATGCTGATAAAATTATTGGTGCTAAATTGCGTGAGTGAGGGGGTGTTCGTGTACTGTGTATTTCAGGATGGCGATACGTTATACACCACTTGAACACGCCTCACTCACGCAATTTAGCACAAACAATTTTATCAAAATTTTATATTTTAACACATATTTTAAACCTTATATTTAAAACTAATTGTTTTATATTAGTAAATTAGTTCTGATGTTCTTTGTAATGTATCCTCTGAAAAGCACCTCCCTGAAGATGGCCACAATAGATGGTCGAAACATGTAGGCGGCTTACGAAGTCTACAGTGTAATAAATTCACATATTTTCATAGCATTTTTTGGTTTTAAACTCATAATGAACCAGCAGTGCATGGTCATGAATTATTTAAAATTCAAAATAAATATTGCAGATTCAATTTCTTGTGTCATGACAATGAAGAGAGCTTGTTGCGAGATTTGAGATTCTGGCAGCGGTATTGCTCAAAATTAGAGACTTCTGCGATGTGACGCCGTGATTTTGGGAGAGTAATGCTCGACGTTTCGTAGCATCGCTGTGCCTTCGTCTACAGGGCCAAACACTCTAAAAACTACTAACCCAACGACACAGCGTAACATCCCAGAAGACTTGAAACTTCCAGACAACAGGTTCCCTGGAATGTCGATAAATTTGTGCCAGACAACATTGTGTGACATCCAAGAAGACAGTAACATTCATAGTTACAGGTGCGTGAACAGTCACAAATAAAATTTATTCTCGAGTATGTTGCATGTGATATACCTTCAGGGAGTATGAACCTGTCGTGACATCTGGTAACAGTTCAGCACAAACACTGCGACATTCTCTCAAAAGGAATGTACACGCTTCACATAAATTCAGCATGGTAAGTGTCAGAGCGATATTTTAGAGTGTTTCGTCTTCAGTCGCCCACCGCACGTCAGATATGGAGATCGTCTTGGATATTACAACTTTGGCTTAAGCGTTTCGTGTTTCATTTGCCCTTAACGATCATACCAACTTCTGAAGTCACAGTTGCCAGCTCGTACGCCGCCAAAGATTTCGCCATTTTTTTTTAACCAAAACTTCGGTTATCTGAAAGTTGTCGTATTGACTGGTGTATGTATCAACTGAAGGATCGCGCCACTGACAGACGCTTATTTAACAGAGGGATCTGTTTTGTTTCTAAGTCAGTCGGTCCTTGAAAACCACCCTTAAATATTTTCTCCCCCCCCCCCTTTTTTTGTAGCTTGCTAATAGACTGAGGCAACTTGTTTGCTTCTCCTAACCTAACCTAACCTAACCTAACCTAACCTAAACCGCTGTGTGAAAACACTGTCTTGTGGTCATGTTCCTTCACTGTTTCAACACCACATCTTTCCAATTGTTCGCTCGCTTCTTTGTGTCAGCTTCACTTCTGGAATAACTCGAAACGTTTTAAATTTTCCGTCAGCTTCAGATGTCACATGAATATTTATAATCTCAAGTCTTGTTAAATTCAAGTACGCCTAAAATTCTTAAAGGTGAGGAATCGTCGAAAGAGACCTTGGACCAGAACAGATCAGTCATACTGACAAGAAGACTGCATTCAACCCCAATCGAAATGATCAGTGAAAAGGGTGGGAAGACCAGGTTAGTGGCGCATTCTTATCCACATGAACAAGTTTAGCTATGCGCGGTGAATTTCAACAGTCTGGTGGAAATTAATTTTCCAGAATTTCCTTAATAGTAAAAGTTCAAAAGTGGCCACTAGATAACAGGAGATGAGGGAAAACAAACACAAAACACTGTACAGAAACGTGCCGAGTTGAACTCGACACTGGATCTGGTACAGCGAAAGGGCTGTCGAATTTAACTCTATATTTAACCGATAAGAATTAACGGACATTTTATTGGATACTTTCTGCCTACAGCTGCTCATGAACAGGCAAATATATAGATACATAATGTATACAAAGCTTTTCACAAAGGATATTTCAGTTTTATTCATATTGTTTTGAAATATTTTTGCATAGTTTCATAATACTGAGTTCTTGATATTAGAAATGTGGACTGTTTTGTTTCCCCTCTTGAGACACTTCACAGTGATAATAATTTTTCATTCCATGTTTTTAGTATTATTAGGAATTATTCACGTTCCTTAGATCATTTATAGTACAAGGATGTAGAATGTCGTTATGATTTGTAATGTAGGATATACAAGGGACTGGGACGGCGTAGACGGTGTAGCGACTGGATGCGGTCTGGACGGTTCGCGGGTTCGAAACCCGGTGGAGGTGAGTTTTACGCACTCCTTCTGACCGGCCCTGAGGGCTACCCAACCTCCTGTACAACGAGTAGGGGTCTTTCTCGGGGATAAAGTGGCCAGGGCGTGGCGCTGACCACGCATCTCCATCTAGCACCAAGCTTTCTCCTTTCAGTGACATGTTACGGGGCGACACCTTCACCCATACTACGATTCAGATATGACATAGCCGATTTGTACGCTTATTTACAGTTGTAAGTCTTGATTGAAGCTTTTGTGGCGACAGAATTCAATAAAAGCTTCTCAGACAGACAGTCGCGTCAAGGTGTGAAAATTCTTCAACGTTTCAGGGACGGAGTCAGTCCCTGAAACTTTGTTGAAATTTCACACCTTGACACAGCTGTCTGTCCGAGAAGATTTTATTGAATTTACAGCTATTTTGTTTAAGGTTTGCCATGTTTCCTACAACGGAAGGCGATAATGGAGATGTGTATTCCCTGCTAAGTGAAGTATATTACTGTGCAAATTTACAAGCCACGTTATAACAACTTCATCACTTATTTTATTTTCTTAACACATTTGTACACTAATACATATTTTATAGTCATCATAAATTTTATGAAGTTGCTTTTGTCAAAGTTTGATGCAAGTTTATTCAATTCTTCGTATGCATCATGAATGAAATTTTGAATCTGATCCCCTTAAGAATGTTATACGGGGTGGCACACTCAAGGTTGAGCTACAGAAAGACCGTACATACGGTAGTTTTGTCTTTTACGGTAAGTTCCAGAGAAAAATGTAGACAGTGCTTTAATGTAAAAGAAAGAAATTTTAACTTTCACTTCAATCATTATATAGCCTATAAGTACTGTTGCAATGAAGTTCATTTAATATGCTGTGAATTTGTGTCAAGCTGTATAATGACATTACTATCAGCAAAGATGTTTTGACTGTCATTTGAGAATTTGGAGTAAATTATCTGTAACAGTTATCAGTAGTATTTGCAATATTCTGCACTATTATCATTGTAAATTATAATGTATTAATTTTATAGTGTCAGTAATAAAACTAATAAAGTTTAGAACCGCACAATAAATCATCGAAATGTTCAGTGTCAAAACCGTTGTTTCTTATTCAGCTACTCTTCTTGGAGCACCATAAAATGACCTACAAATATTAACACCACCTTACAAAATGCAGTCGCCACAACTACTTGCAGCCCTGCTGTTATATATCTGAATTTCAACCGGGAGATATATGGCTTCAAATATGTCGCGATCGTATCCAGACCGAACGCTATGTCATGCCCCGCAGTGATAAAGAAGCTACAAATTAAAGTTCACCCCGTAACCTGCCACGAAGGCCCTGAAGGGGGAGTAGAGCTATACCTCTACTCTTTCTTTAACCTCGGCGCTAGAAAGGGATGGGTGGCGAGCGCAACTTCCTACACACTTTAAACTCTGACCCGATACCCATGTTACGGGAGGCTGAGTGGGCCTCAGGGCCGGTCTCGAGGGTACGGAAAATTTAACCCCCACCCGGATTCTTTCCGCGGACCCTCCAGCCCGCAGCGATTCGCTATGACTACGCTATCCCGGCGCACCGACAATGCTAGTTCCTATTATAAAGTACGCGTTCTGATTCGTGATCTCGGTACAGATATTTTAAGGAAGCTTTTCGTAATATCCCTTAGCCCTCATACAGTAGATTTTAATAGGCCACGACCAATTCTTGTGTAAATTTCACCGTGCATTATTTTTATCAAATAATTCGACACTGCGCAAAGTAATGCAGAAGTTACAGCAAATTTGACTGATGATATACATAAGAACAGTAACTTAGTAGGCACTGTAGAGTCTCGGCTTCGATACCAGGCCAGTACGCGTGGAGTGCTTGGTGGAAACAGAAGCACTAGGACAGATTTTTCTCCGAATAATTCAGGTTTCCTTTGTTAATATCATTCCAGTAATGGTCCATACCCGTATTTAGTTTATCATTGATACTAATTAATGAAAGTGTCTTTAAACGAATGTGTCTGTCTGTACAACACACGCTGGCTGGATAACCAATGTGAATGATGACGCGCGGGGTCTTGTCAGTACTCAGAGACAGGCTCGAAAATTGATTTCGGTCTCTAAGTCAGCTGCAAAGAACAGATTGCTGTCCTTAAATAGGACACAATTCAGGTTTGTTACTAGTCTCTTTACTGGACATAACACTTTGAGAAGACATCTTCACTTAATGGGGCTGATCGATAGCCCCTTATGTAGGAGGTATGAAGCAGAGGAGGAAAACTCAGCCCACATTTTGTGTGAGTGTGAAACTCTGGCTTCACTCAGACATGCATACTTTGGTTTCTTTTTCTTGGATCCAGAGGATGTTAAGAGTCTAAGTCTGGGGGCTATATGGAACTTCAGTAAAGGAAATGGGCTCCCTTGACTTGATATCAGACCAGGGGGTAAGAAGAGCCCGTTTAAAGACCTGGGTGCACTGGTACAGAATGAACTCGAACTCAATCACTAATCTAATCTAATCTGTACAACATAGTTTCTTACAATTGCGGCAACTTAACCATTTATCACTCTTTCCTACAATACTCTAGACGCATATCGGTTTTTCGAGGAAACCATTGTTAGTGCCATTGTTATTAAATTTATGAATAATCTTCTAATTCTTGTCTTGTCTTATTAAAATCTTAAAAATGTAACTTAACTCACACTTAAAATATTTAGAATGTTTGAAATTAAATTAGTTAAATAAGAGTATTGTTATTATCACTCATTTGATTACTGGGATCCAAGCAGGCGTCCTTTTACGAATTATATCGTGCCGTAACTTTGTTTTAACTTACACTTGACTGTTTCTTTCCTTGTTCGCATTTATAGCATTTTACGTAGGTGTGGATTTGTAAATATATTTTTATTAATTTATAGTCATTATATTCACTATTGTGTAGGATTTTAATCATTTGTGTCACTATTATATCTCTTGATGCATTATCTTATATACACATTTTAAAATTACTGTACTTAGTGTATGCTTTTTGTTTCGTCTTGTCCTGTGACTAAAATGCTGATAACTGTACACCACTGTGTGACTGTCCTCACTTTCTGTTTGGGGAAGTATCGTTTTTGTACTCAGAATCTGAAGTTTTAATTGTATATGACTGTTATTCGTGCTCACTATAGCGTTATTTGTCTTGTACTGTACTATCATATCGTGGTGCTCGACATTATATCCTTCCTCCTACAGAGCTATGGATTATGTCTGTTTCGATGAGCGATAGGTTAGTCAAAATGTTTCCACCAATTTTTTGTTTTATAATACAATAGTCTTTTCATACTTACATACGTATAAAATTCATACATTTTCATCAAAAGACATTTGAATTACTTTCCTACACCCATTATTTATTATAGTCTTCTATGTTCCTGTCTATGGCACAGTACGTGTTTTGAAAATTTTGATTTATTCACATTCCGCTTATCGTCATGTAGTGTATGTTTGGAATATTTTATTGCATACATTCTACCTGCTTGACTAACATAACTCCCCTCGCCACTTTAACATATTAATTTGCAGGTACCAATTTTTGGTATAATTATCTGTTGTTGGATTGTTCCTGACTTAATTTTGACAGTATTATCTACACAAAACACTATTGTAATTTTGGCGTTTCTGAGTATTTTGATTAGGATTCTAACATGTTTGTGAAATGCGTAAGCTTCATTCTCCTTGTTCTCATTTAATCTCTGGATTTCTTTGGGGCTATTCAGCTTTTTTTTTTTAATTTGAGCTTGATTTATATTATATTCCAAGGCTGACCAGAACGCAGCTCGCACACTTGACTGGTGCGGCCCGCTCTGGCTACGTTTAATCTGGCAGTGAACAGTGTTGTTATGGTACACGTGACTTCATGAATAAAGACGTGGATCTTGCAAACGTTTCCTCCTAACCTGCGGTTCTCAAAGCTCATCTAGCTGGCCAACTCTATTTTATGCATATTAACTTCTGTTGCTTTATTCTATCAATTTATTTTGATATTTCGTTATCTGTGGTATGAGCTCCGTGTGGCCAACTTAAGAGATATATAAAGTGCATTCCTAGATACGATGATGTTATATGATTCGACATTAGGCACAAAACGGCAGACTACTCCATTCACAACAGTAAGCATCACCTAATAAAGAAATTTTGAAGTTAACCCTATAGGAAAAGGGAGGTTAAATTTTAATGGGAATCTATCAAGCACTAAGAGCAACAGATGCGAAAATGTATTATACATCAGGACACCGCAAGGGAGGAGGGAGACAGACCTTACAGACTTGTTGACTTAAATAGTTTAATTGAAATACTTTCAAATGTTTTAAACATTAACGTAGGTAAATTTTAAGCTTTTGAACTCTTAAAACACAGTGATTATTTTATGCTCTATAATTTTTAACATAAATTATACTTTCCGTCCATTGATTGTACTTTTTCGTTTTGTACGGTTCTAAGAAAAAAACAGCGATTATTTCTTTGTAAAACATTAACTAGGAGTTTTTATAAACCTGAAGGTGTGTGTGTCTACTGTGCGGTAAAAGCTACATATTTAAATAAAATTCAGGTTAAATTTCATCTTAAAATGGTTAATATGGCAAGATCAGTGTTGGCAGAATATTCGTTAATGCGCTAGTAAAGACATTGATCATGATTTCTAAAAAAAAAAAAAAGCCGAAACATGTCTGTGAAGATAGAAAAGAGTTCTACGGTAACCAATAGACTGGTGCTATTGTAAAAAAAAAAAACTATTCTAAACAGGCAAAAACCACATGGAATACTGAACTACAATAGGCTTAATTTTTGGCTGTCCCTGCAAAGCATAATCCGTCTTCAAACATCAGTCGTCAGTTGGCAGGCCAAGAAATGTCTGTTGCTGTGTTCACCACTCCCTACACCGAATCAATCGAATCCATTCCATCCTTTCACACCCCCATCTGACCAATATCTTTTCTAATATTTTCTTACAATAAACGTCTATTTTTTCCAAGTGGTTACTTCTATTTAGAATTTCTAACAAGAGTTTATTAAGATTTCTTAAAGTCTTTAGATTGTACACCAAAATGATAACAGCAGTAAAGTAGCTGCTCTTAGTGTGTCATTAATCCTTTTACAAAAAGTTAACACTTGGGGGTACAACAAGCCGTTTTGCATTTTCATTTGAGGATTTTACAGGTGTGACGGTGGACAATATGTAATTAGGCAAACGGGTCCCACTTCTACCCTGAAGATGGAGGCAACACATACCACCAAATTGTTTGCGCGTATTTACTAAATAACGCTGCACTGCCTTACACAAAAGAGTTTTGCTGAAACAGTTTGGAGTTTCCTGAAGCCTGCCGTCCGCCGAAGTTGTTGTGTCTACACTGGAGGTCTCCAGCATGACCTCAAGAACTGCCCGATGCCCTCTTCATATCAGGACACTACCGTGACATCAAGCAGATAACCGTTAATATCCCTCCGTCATGTAATTGAAATTTTTCTCAGGAACATTTTTAATGTAACTACAACTTCAGCCCTTATAACATTTTTATTTTTGTCACCTCCCATTCTGAAGTAAGAGGACGGATTGAGGGTGTCTGAGGAAAAGTGCAGAGGGGAATATTTGAGGTCGAAGGGTGAAGATGAAGTGGGAGGACGAAGAAAGCTGCGATGAGCGTCATAATTTGTAATGTCCACAAGATATACTATTATTGCGAAATCTGAGGTTTTCATAGCAATGTCGATGGACATTTATATATTCTGGGGAATCTCAGAAACTGTAATATTCTTGGTTTAATTAACTGTACTTTCGACAGCTAGCATTATATAACGTTGAATTATAGGATGGTTAAGACATGCCATGGCTCAAGTCGTTCGTCGCCGTCCAGCCTGTGTGAGACTTCCGGTGGATGACGTCGCACTTGGATGGGTATTCCAACGGATACTTTGGTTTAACCATGTCAGTATCAATCCACCAACCCTCCGTGTTCACTGACTCATTCATCTATGACCGGCGCGTTAATTATTTCAAGAAACATACCTATCTGGCTAGCATGATAGAAAATAATGCAAGATATAAGTGCGAAATTAAATCCCAGACTACCATGGAAAAAATTAGTATTCAACAAGAAGGAGACTCATTTCACTATCAAATTGGATTCAAATTTAAGAAAGAAACTAATGAAATGCAATACTTGGAGCACAGCTCTCTATGGTACTGAAAATGGGACACTTCGGTACATAGATCAGAAATATATTGAGTTTTAAAATGTGGTGCTGGAGAATAATGGAGAAGATAAGTTGGACCGATCGTGTGAAAAACGAAGAATTATTACAAGCAGTCAAGGAGGAAAGGAACGTCCTGCAGGTAAGAGAGGCAATGTAGGTATAAACGTGACATTAAGGCACGTTCCTGCAACCATTGTTGCAGCGCTAAAGCAATAATGTTACATAATCTGAGACTCTGTGTGTGTGTGTGTGTGTGTGTGTGTGTG
>Ga0123354_10016599_pt1 | contig 11539 bp, 10 predicted proteins | sample TergutLab28metaG_2_FD_97872 | JGI IMG/M metagenome (GOLD analysis project Ga0123354, IMG submission 97872) | Labiotermes labralis P4 segment gut microbial communities from Petit-Saut dam, French Guiana - Lab288 P4 | ecosystem: Host-associated > Arthropoda: Insects > Digestive system > Gut ... | reverse complement strand
CCGCACTCACAAGCGTCCGCCACCTGTCTCTATCCTGGGCCAGCCCAATCCAGTCCATATACCCACATCCCACTTCCTGGAGATCCATCCTAATATTATCCACCCATCTACGCCTAGGTCTTCCCAGTGGTCTTTTCCCCTCCGGTTTCCCCACCAAGACCCTATACACCCCCTCTCCTCACCCATACGCGCCACATGCCGAGCTCATCTCATTCTTCTCGATTTTATCACCCGCACAATATTGGGTGAGGATACAAATCATTTAGATCCTCGTTATGCAATCTCCTCCATGGATATACATAAACGAAACAATATTAAAAACACAGCACAGACAATACAAAACACAGTAAATACAAGTACACATATTAACAAAACACCCACACATACACACACCCACATACCCACACACCACAAAACAAGTTAAAAAAAACCACAGTACAAGCTAAAACACAATACAAGATATACCCAAATGAAATAGTCACAATAACATCAAGGACCCTCAATACAAGGTCACCTAATGTACATGACACTTTTATCCCCAAGAACTTTTCCGTAACTCACTTCACTTCACATAAATCACGAAGATCTAAGTACATTTGTGAATATTTTAGTTACTAACTACTTACCACATTTTCTGAGGATAGCGATCGATAATACTCGATGCGGATCGACAGTAATCGTTCCTAATATGCCTTATTTCCTCAACGTTACGTTGTAGTACATTTCTGCTTTATTTTATTCCCAATCCTGCCGCCCCATATTGGCCCATTTTACTGGCCCCTGATGACAGACAAATGTAGAACAACTGATGGATTATGAGTGGTGGAGGGAGACTGAAGTGTTTGGAGACACACCTGCTCCAGTGTCACTCCTTACCCTAGAAATTTAGTATAAATTATACTGGAAATAAATTCGGGTCTTGCTGTGGGAAGCCGGTGTTGTACCCCCCTGATCTTTGGCACGTCCAACATTTTGCAGATACAACGGTTAAATAAATCTTATACAGTCACAATACATTCGGTGCCCACCATTACCACCATCAGGAAAGTCCACCTCCATGAACAGAAATATGGCTAAAAGTAATCCCATTACAGGCCTGGACAAGCCCTGAGGGTTCCAGGAGGTTTAGGCTACCAGATTTCAAGACAATCGGCACATGTAGGTGGTAAGGTTGTCAGACCTAAGCACTGGCCGCCTGTACCCACCAGGAAATATTCCTGGTACTCATTTCTGTTAGAGGCTGAGTCGACCCAATGGCCACAGTGCGGCCGGAAGAATTATGTCAATGACAAATTCCAATGACACCAACAGGAATCGAACCCGCTACCTTCCAGCTTGTAGCGCAGTGCCTTAACCAACTGCGCCACCGCGCGACAATACGGAAACATCCCTACTTACTGTAAACTGTCTTACACACACACACACACAGTCACTTTCCGTCCTAATCAATACAGAACGTGCCCAACAAACACAGTAGTCCGGAAGCTGTCGAGCATCGTTGAAATCCAGAGTTGTAGTAGTAGTAGTTGGCACTTGTACAATAGTTGGCATATATCGGTGTGTATGCGTGCGTGTGTGCGTGCGTGCGTGGTGTTTGTTTACATGTGTGTACTGGGGTAGGCCGCTGCTCGACAGCTACAGGACTGCTGCTCAGGTTCTCCAAGCTCTGTGTCTTTGGGGACACGAAGTGAATCTGCTTGTGTGCGTACGATAGACAGTTCACAGTAGCCATGTTGCGGTTCACAGAGGTTGACTTCTCTGATGATGGTGGTGGTGGCTGCCACCGAAACATGTAGTGTGACTGTATAAGAAATTTTTGAACCCTGATATGTTTCGACGTGTTTACTGCAGTGTTACTTCAGTGTTTGTGAGTTTAAAACGTATTAAAAAATTGCCAATACTGGGACTCGAACCGACGTACTTTGTTTCGCGAAGACTGCTTTATCGCGTGTTAATGAGCTCGGCTACCACCGGCTGCGGCGATTTACCCTCCCCCCCCCCTTGCAATATCCATCCCTGGCAGCAGAGCTAGGTAGCCGCACGCCTCAGAAAATTAATGAATTTTAATTCATGTTTTGTCTTCAAATTAACCAAATGTTTGGTGTGTTTGGTTAATATATACGCGGCGTGACCTATTGTAATGAATGGAAGCCACAGTAACGCCACGAACGCATAAATATGGGGAAAGTAAAACGACTCGAATTATGATGGCAGCTGTAGGTCACGTTACTTCCGGTGTGGGAACTGGAAAATTTCAAACTGCTTGATGTTTGTTGCACAGAGTGTACATTTTGTTGTATCATTTTTAAAGACAATAGCAGTACAAACAACACTGTGAAACTCGAAGAAGGGGTACACAAGTTCCAGTTGAAACTTTCAGCTGTATTGCATTATCTCCATCCCACCCACAGGGGCACTGAAACCTCCCAACCAGCTACCCGTCAAATTGGTATCGGGAACTGTTTCCCCGAGAGTAAAGAGGCTGGAGAATGAAACTGACCGCCTATCTCCATCTAGCGCGGAGATTAAGAATGCATGGAGCTACCCAACCACTTCCCCATATGTTGTTATGTTATGGTGCTTAACTGAACACAGAGGCAGAGCCTGGTGTACCGTCTGAAGGTGAATGAACTTGTGTTTGGAGCGGGGGGCCACGAAGGTAAGCGAGAGAAGAATTTTCTGATACAGAGTCGCTCTGTTTCTAGGAACTAGCTATTCCGTTCTTAATATTTTGCATCTTTTGTTGTTGTTATTATTATTATTATTATTATCATCATCATCATCATCATCATCATCAGGCAATACAGTCCGTTGTGGACCTTTGTTTTCAATAAAACCTTCCTCAATTACCGACGGTCTCTGACCATTGTCTCCCTGTTTTTAATTCCCATTATATGTAAATCCTCCTCAACCTTGTCCCTCCATCTTTTACATGGTCTTCTTCTTTTCTTATCTTTCGTGCCTTGCTTTATTATCAGTTAGGGTCCATCAAAGTACTGTTGTTAGAAAAAAAAATAAACTTCAATATTTTATGTTAAACTGTAGTATTTAACATTACATTTTAATGTAAAACCAGGTGTATATTTATTGTCTAACAAGTGTATTTTGCTTGATTCTAATACATTTAGAGTTTTTATTTTTGAAGAAAGAATTTCGCTGAATGACGTGGGTGTTGAAAGGTTCTTCTGCTGTCCCTCCGTCACATATTCGTGCACGCGGGCTGACCGACTACCGCGTGACTAGGATACAACCCACACACGATGTCGCGTGCTGGAATCTGCCAAACAAACCAGCGATCGTGAAGGTGATCCGACGGCTGTACCTTGAGAATCTCGAACTGGTTAGCTAGGTCCCTGCAGTTTAATGCTGGGACAGACCGCTGTGAGCAGGTGTGGCCACAGCTGATCGAGAATGCAGACGCTCCCCCCATTCCATCCACCATATCACGATGGAAAGCACGGAAGCAGACGCACGTAAATGGGTTCGCCGTATAAGCACTAGCCAATCAGGAAATTTTCTGATTTTGTGTTATCAAAATGTTAATCCTTTCGGTACAAAAGAAATCCCGTCACACGACGTCCCGCACATGGAGGAAGTTGTTCGAGAATAGTTTGCTGAGGACGAGGTAACAGGGGAGTTGAGAAAACTACATAAAGCGGAGTTTTATAATCTGTGCTCCCCACCAAATATTATTCGGTGATCAAGTGAAGAAGAATGAGATGGGCGGAGCATGTAGCGCGTGTAGTGGAGGGGAGAGGTGCATACAAGATCACGATGGGAACCTAAAGGAGACCACTTGGAATACCTAGCCGAAGAGGGGAGGATAATACGAAAATGGATCTTCATGAAGCGGCATGGGAGCACGGACTGGATTTATGTGGCTCAGGATAGGGAGAGGTGGGGGGGCCGAATGAACATTCGGATTCCATAATATGTGGGGGAATTTCTTGTTAACTTCTCAAGAATGGCTCTAGTCCATTAAGTTAGTTAGTTAGTTAGATTACTTTTCAGTAGTGAGCTAGTATTGGGAAACTGTTATTTTTTTTTTACAATGGTCTGTTTTGGGGCCTTAGTTTTCCATATCCCTCTATCCATAAATTATGTGTGATGAAACAAATTTATTTTAGGTATACTAGTGACGTCAACATTTTCGTACTTTTAAATACGCTAATGGCTGTTCTCTGCTACAGTTCGCTGATCCTGTACCAGTCTGGTGCGCCGCTAATAAAGTGCAGCTATTTCTACCTTGACGACAACCAAATGCCAGTCCCAGTGGCCGCGCGGTCTAAGGTGTGGGTCTGTGGCCGCTCGCTTGCTGGGATTGTGGGTTCGAATCCCACCGGAGGCATGGATGTTTGCTGTGAGTGTTGTGTGTTGTCAGGTAGAGGTCTCTACGACGAGCTGATCAATAGTCTAGAGGAGTCCTCCAGACTGTGGGGCGTTGTTGTGTGTGATCTAGAAACCTCGTGATTGAGGAGGCCCTGACCCACTGGGGGCTTTTGCGCCATGGTAAAAAAAAAGACACTTTGATAATTTACCTGAGTAATTATTAACTCTGTTCCAATTCCCACTTACTTTCCATGTGCAAATTAGGTTTTTTGTCTGTTTGTTTTTGACACGACAACCCCCAGTGTGCCAGGGCCTCACTCACGAGGTTTGTAGATCACACACAAACACACATCACAGTCTGTAAGACTCCTCTGGACGAGGGATCAGCTCATCGCAGAGACCTCTACCTGACAACACACAACATTTAGAACGGACAGACATCCATGCCTCCGGTGGGATTCGAACCCACAATCTCAGCAAGCGAGTGGCCGCAGACCTACGCCTTAGACCGTGCGGCCACTGGGACCGACATTACAGAATTAGTAGATGGAAATCTGATTGCAGTATTAACACCAAAAACACACTTGTTTTTTGCTATATAAGGAAATTATAGAGAGGGAAGGGGAGGGGAGGGGTGATCTCTGGATTCTCGTGTGGGAGAGTGGTGTCGAGTTGGGCTACCCCTTCCGCGGACGGGGATCGAGCACCCCAGGGGTCGAAAGGTGCGGTAAATATAATCTTTACATTGTATTATTTCAATAAAATTAGCCATAGTATTCTGTACATGAAAATGTTCTTAATTAAGGGTCGATCGAAGAAAACGCCTGCCGGCTTAGGCAGTTGAAGTACAAGAAATGTCTAACAGATGACAGGAGGCACTGATTGTTTGGCCGGGAACGCATTCCATTTTGATGTAATTGCTGGGAGTTACGTTGGTCATCTTAGACTGGCATAAAGACAGCTTTTGTTTGCCGTTCGGTTGTGTGGAGATAGGTGAATAAAATCGACGAATATGTGGCTTCAATTTTCAAGTGTCTCCGACCTCTGATTTTATTTTGTATTCGTCCAGATGCATTCGTCACTTCCTTAGCATGCAGGAGTCATTTCCCCATTGCCGATCCCAAGAAATGTGTAGAATATTTCACACGTAACGCTGCCAATTCTGTCACAGGCAGTGTATCCAACTTCACTACCACTCGCAAGACAATTCCATTAACAACCTATAACCCGCAATGAATGTCTTAAAATATTTGATTGTTGCTGATACTAAACGTCATTTTTCGTTGTGTAAATTTACACATTTTCCTAATTACATCAGTTATTGATTCTTGTTCGCATTATACCATTTCTTTTCCCCTCTCTATTCTTTGCTTTTGCCGTTCTTCGATTTAAATCAGAGTGCATCTCTGTTAGAGTTACATTAATTCAGTTGATGCCAACAATCTGTCAGGCATCTGGCTGAATTTTTGCAGTCCTTTGTTGCAACTGTTCATTAGTATCGTTCATGCAGTTAACTCTCTCAAATTGTATACCATAAGTGAGATGAAGCATCACCTCGATGCTCTGGTGTTACGTAAAGCTGCTTGTGGCTTTAAATTCTTTCATAGTCTTTTTTGGACGCCAGGTCGTGCGTCTTCTTACTGGACATATCGACGGTATTTCAGTGTTCATTTTCAGCGCTTCATGCAAATATTGCCCGTCTGTGAGAGGGTGTCACCTGATCACGCGCTTAGCAGAGACGTTCGTTTGTTTAGAGAACAAATTGTATTTCTTTTTTATATGGCGTTTTAGTGGCTGTGCTTCCTTATCAGACATTCAGTTAAATTTAAGTTACGTTAAATGTGAATAGCCCTTTTGTTAGTACCTTTGTTTTGTTCTTTATTTTACATTTCTTTATTTTTTACAACAGTGCTAGTTTTTTTTTTGTATTAGTTATGGTTCTGTAACGAACCCTTGCTCTGTTGAGTCTGCATTAAATAAACAACGAAATTTGATTTAATAACTATTGTTATTGATTGTTCAAATTTTATTCTCATTTTTATTATTTTTCTCCCTATTATTATTATTATTATTATCACCATCATCATCATTTTGCAATATCTAAGCCCGCAACTTCACTGACTGACAATTCAAGAGCTGGGATTTAAACAAAACTCATGTAAGAATTAATACGTGGGAAATTTTCGGGTGAACTTTTATATTGACCCACTTGATTATCGTGCTTTATAAGTTTCAAAACGGAAGCAATGTCTTGCTGTACAAAAACTTTTAGCTGACGGTTTGTATGGGTACCTGTTTAACTGATCGTATGGAGCAGTGTCTCTTCAGAAGCTGACACCCTCTTTCGTACTCACAAAAACACATGCCTTTTCAAGAACCGAAACGTTCATTCCGTATTCACAAAACCCCATCACTGCCCCGTGCTCAAAACTATTTGATACCCTTGTAAACTCCCAAGTCCATTTTCTTTAAGATCAATTATTAATGCTATTCTTCCTTCTAAGTCGTTGTTTTTAAAGTGTTCTGTATCTCTTTCCTTTAAACTTTCTAATGTTAATTTTATCATGCTTGGAATCCTTGGTGGATGGTACAAATCATAGAGCTTGTGGCTATGCGATTTCCAGTCGTGTCCTCTAACTGGCTCCCTCTATGTACCAACATCCCCCCCCCCCGTTCCCCCTGTCCGCCCCTGACACGTCGATGGTTGTTGTCCTGAAGAATTCGCAAATATACCGTGACTGTGTACACAGCCTGTCTTTTGGCTGAGTGTATAGCGAAGTGTTAATGACTTTATGTCTGCAGTAAATAAACTTAAGGGTTCCTGAGGACAGGAAAATCTCACAAAAACAGAGACACTATGAGTATCCAGGATAGAGTAAAGGTTGCTGCCCTTGAATGTGGTGGTAGCATATGCTAACATAAGACAAAGCTGTAATGAGGATGTGGGTGTCAAGTGTTTTACGTTTCACAAGCTGTATGTCTGCTCGTGGGCCCATTGTTATGGCATCCGGAGCACGGAACTCGCATATCAGCAGTCAGCTGTTTCCACTAGGACAAGTGAAAGTCTTACTACGTATATCTATTGTGAAAATGTACGAATGTGGTGTGAGAAATATGACCAGCAAGTGCAGACACGCTTGGAGAGAGGAAGTCATTAAGGAAATTAGTGTTACGCTTTTGTTAGGCCTACCGTCTGTGAACTATATTCTGTGGCGGATGTGTTCCTCTTGCCCAGTAGCAGATACATATTCTGGCTTTCTATCACGCCGATATTGAGGTTCTGTATGGTAATTGGTTATGTATGTGTTTCTAAAAACGCCCCGGTACAGCCTAGTCGGTAATGTGACAAGGCTACAGGCTGTGTGGCTGAGGAATCGTGGTTCGATTCGAGGCAGGAGCCAAACATATTTCTCTTCTCTATAGCGTCCAGGCGTCTGGGGCCCACTCATCCTCATTGTCGGTGGATATAAGGGTCGATCACCAGATGGAATGAAGCTGACCTCTCCCATCGACAGCCGCTAGCTACACTCACTACCTAGCCGTCTGTTGTGATTGGTGGTGCATGTCGGGAGTAAAACACATATCATTCGTTGTAGATACACAGAATTCCTGTGTAACAGGACTGTTCACTTTCAATGCAAAGACAACTGCATGTTTTAGAAGCAAGATCAGGCCGTGAAATGACAACTTTTTTAAAAGAAGGGGGGTAAATAAGCATACGATTTATACACTTATCAAAACTTACAACAACAAAAAAAAGAGAAGAAAACTAGTTAAAATACTTCCTTATTTTGTCACTGACGGTCGGTCTGACACATCCCTCAGTCTATAAAACCTCACATTTTTAGAAACAATATGCATAAAATTTTGCATTTGGTGTTTTAATGTTTCTTGTCATCATAACTGTGTTCGAATTTCTCTATATTGAGGTCTACATTTCACCCTTTTCCATCTTCAGTCTCCTAATTTATGACATAAGGCTGTGTGGCGAAGGAAGAATTCACTAGAAGTGGAGATTTTGTGTGTTTACATATATGGTACAGTTGGTATAGCGACTCTCTATGGTCTGGACCGTCCGGGGATCGAATCCCGGTGGGGGGCGAGATTTTCCGCACCTGTCCAGACCGGCCCTTGGGCCCACCTAGCCTTTATACAATGGGTACCTGGTTTTTCCCGGGGTATAGAGGCCGGGTCGTGGCGTTGACCACCCACCTCATCTAGCGCCGAGGTTTAAAGAGTAGAGCTAACTCCTTCTGGGCTTTTGTGGCCTGTTCTAGGGCGAACATTACCTTTATGTATTTAAACGCAACGGTCACAACCATCAAACCTTGTCATTTGATCCATGGAGTTGCTCTACCACTCCAGCTGACGCTCTGAAGAGGACTGTGGCAACAAAAAATTGGAATTTATATTAAAGTACAGCTTTTTCATAATTGGAAAGGATTTTTTAAACCATCAGGAGTGAAATGCTCAAAACTGAATGCAGCCCCCGACACATATATGTGTGATTTGGTTTTCCTCACGGCTGTGAATATCAAGATCCGAGGTGTGACGCCTTATAGGTTGGTGGAGAAATTCATATTAATATTTCGAAGAGCCTTGTTATGGAGACGTTTGGTTTTTCCAAAACGTCTACGCTTATTTACGAAGCTACGTGGAGTCGCGTTCCGGAGGACAGTAATCTTTAGGTCTTCAATACATTTTGAAAGCAACGTATGAGGCAAAACACTACTAATGAGGGCAGAAAAAGGAAACTGAAGGAAAGGAGAGTGGCTACAATGGACAGCAAGGAACAGATATGGGTAGTGCCATCTGGTTCGGCCTTGAGCCTGCAGTGTTGTGAATCCGGGATGAATTGCTCCTAAGGATCAAGTTGGCACCAAAATTAAATGCCAAATGAGCTTTAAAAACCGTGCACTCAGAGAAGGCGTATGATTCACAAAGTTGTGCACCCACTTGGATCAATGCTGCCAACGTTGCAGCTCTGCTGTTCATACAAATTTGTGTTTATTAATGATCCTCGCGAGATTTTATTGCGTGTGAAGCATATAATGATATCGGCAGGTCTATTAGTGGTGGTGACGAAAGGTGCGTACATCGCCAACCATTTTGGGACTTAATGCCGTAAATTAGGGGTGAACAGACCCTGGGCACCTTGTCGCCCATGCCATTAAATGTTGTCCCGTGGTGATTAATGTATTTGGGCCCTCAATGTGGGACCGTCATTTCTTCCACGTGACGTCCAGAATATTGATGTAGCTCCTGCGAAATTTTGTGCACCCTTGTCATAAGCGTTATAGGTGAAGTGCCAATAGGATGGTTGAGCAGCGAGATGAGGGGTTTTTAGGGTAACTGTTAATATTCTTTACAAATTTTATTACAGTAAGTTAATTCAGAGAAGTCATAAATTTCGCATAATTAACTTTTCGATTTTTAGGCAGCCTGACCTTTGCTGGGGAACAAAACATCCAATCAGAAGAGGGATTTGGTATATCCGTGTTTCGGATCTGAAACCGACAGTACTTCCAACAGAGTACACAGATTATGAATCACAAGTTTATTAACACCCACGTGCGTGACTTCAGGCTTCCGCCGCGATGAGGTGAGATCTGCGACCTTCTGGGCTCTTACGCAACGTATAGTGGTAATTCCTTACCGACGTTTCGGGACAAAATATCCCTTGAAGTTAGTTTGTTCCGAAACTTCGATAAGGAATTATTTTTACCGGCTGCTTTACATCCCAGAACAGCGCAGATCTCACCTACATCGCGGCGGATCGCTACGTACATTTGTTTTCGTATTTCTGTTGCAAGTTAAAGTTTCGCTTTCAGTGGGCCAGGAGAGCGTCTATGTATGGTGTGAGATACTGCAGAGGTTATGTATTATGCTTCGTGCAGCATGTTTAATTACTGGACTTCAATATGGATCATAGTTTAACTAGGTATGGAGCGGTTTATGTATAAGCGAATTTACCTAAATGTGCATTAGGGAAAAGTGAGTTAACATTTTCCGAAGAAATCATACGCACATTATCTGTACAACTTCTCTTTATATTTGTGACACATTGTAATATTATTATTTATCCAACTTTCGCTCTCCCTTCACGTGTGCGCTCATGCTCGCAGGCATGTCCATAGTGCGCAGTACTGTACCTGCTGTGGGGGACTGTTTTGGATACGGACACACACACACACACACACACAAGGAAGTGGGAGGTGCACGTTAAATCATCAGCGTAGAGCAGAAGTTGATGTGTCCCAATTCCAGCCCCTCTTGAATTTCTTGGACCTGCTTAACCCTTATCCTGCTAACGTGGAGAATAAGGTGAATTTCTAATAATGCCAGCAGATGGCAGATGGGGTTTAACTCGGCGTTTAAAGGGTTAAACAAAATTAAAAAAAAGATGATAAAGCAGTGCCACGTTTTAAATAATTCTGAGATAACGGTACAGCATTAGTTAAACAGTGCCGAAAGCTCTCTACAATGAGCCAGCTTGATACTCTCTGCATGTGCATAAAGACCGCGTCGACTGAGCCGGCTTTCTGTTCATATAGGCCTGCTCATAAGCAGTCAACACTCTTAGTCAATTCACAGTACAGCTACTCTTGCGTTTTGTGGAACAACCCGATGTTCCCGCGTCTTTGAAAGTGAGGTTGTCTCTGTATACATGTCATGAAGGCGTATAGGGTTAGTGGAGGTGTACATCCACTCGTCCTTAAGCTCAGGACTAGATAAGAGAATAATGATGGAGAAGAAAACGAAGTTTGTCATCAAACATAAGCTTACTTTTGCATAAGAATTAAATTAATTCGGGCTGAATTATTTTCAGCGGTCCGGACCCTCCATAAACATAACGCTGAACGAGGTCGGTAAAGCAGTGTGCGTTGAGTGTGGAAGGTGCTGATGCCGGGAAACAGGGTACAAATAAAACAAGCATAAGTAAGTGGGTTTGTAATTGTAAATATGTACTGCACTCTATCTGACGGAAAACGCATGTTTCTTGGACAAATGTTTTCCTTCCATCTCGTATGCACAAAACTGATTATTTTTCGTTATAGTCTGTGCTCGTTAGCTATGTGGGCTGTGACGTAGGATTAACTAAGGGGGGAACAAGGGGGCAAATTTCCCTCCCCTAAAAGTTTTTTCTACCTAAGAATATATATATATATATATATATATATATATATATATATATACACACACACACTCT
>Ga0123354_10016598_pt1 | contig 11539 bp, 4 predicted proteins | sample TergutLab28metaG_2_FD_97872 | JGI IMG/M metagenome (GOLD analysis project Ga0123354, IMG submission 97872) | Labiotermes labralis P4 segment gut microbial communities from Petit-Saut dam, French Guiana - Lab288 P4 | ecosystem: Host-associated > Arthropoda: Insects > Digestive system > Gut ... | reverse complement strand
TAAGAAGGGATGAACTTAAAACTTGCGCGTTTTAGGAAACTTAACGAAAAAGGAGTCTGTTTTGTAACTCGGAAGTGACAAGTCGTGCACGCGTACCAAAGCTAGCAGTGGATACATTTTTCAAGGGCGCGTCCATATGCAGCAATTTGTATATGTCAACATCTGGGATTAAAATAAACAACATCAATAGTGACAAGTGTTAACAATATCACCACCCCACCACTTAGATCACTTAGATTCCTTGAGAAAAAGACATGCCTACTGATTGAATAGCTGGATGGGTTGTAACGCCCTCCCGGCCCACCTATATGAGCATGTATGTGTTATTTATGGTATCTTCTAGTCACTTTTCAAAATGAACGACACACTGGTGCTCGAGTCAGGAGATGGGAATTGATCTTCACAGCACACATGGCAAAGAGTATTAACTCGCAAGCACAAATACAACTACACCCCACCCCACTGCAGTACACCGGTTAATGGACATAAACAGTTAATGGTCTTAATTTCCCGTGCAAACCCCCTGCTAATGTCCAAGTCTTAATTCTCAGCCGACCACTGTGCCGTAATTCTACGTCTTTCTACCTACACAGAAATCGTCAGGTGGGAACCCACATTCATTTCTCTACCTGATATTCTCAGTGCTGTGACTACGATGAACGTGGCAATGTTGTGTATTGGCTATTCAGCGACCTTACTTAGACAGATGTGCAACTTTCTCGCAATCTCCCGCATCACAGCAGTAAATGCCCTTCATCCTGCATGGACCACAAACCTCACACTATCTTACATTCAGCTGTAACCTAAGAGCTGCGCCACAAAACCACTACCAAAGTTTCACGTGAGCATTAAGAATATTAAATTTCTGTGTAAATAAACGTATATCGAGTAACGAATATGCCATCATGTTTATTTCACTATTAGTTCAAAGGTATCTGATAGTCGTCTGTTTTAATTATTCTCCCAACATAAGTGCAGGGTGAGCTGGGTAGCGTAGTCGGTATAGCGACTGGCTACGGGCTGGATGGTCAGGGGATCGAATCCCGGTGTGGGGCGAGATTTTCCGCACCTGTCCAGACCGGCCCTGGGGCCCACCCAGCTTCATGTACAATGGGTACCAGTTCTTTCCCGGGGTCAATAACGGCCGGGGCGTGACGCTAACCCCTCACCCCCTTCTAGTGCCGTAGTCAAAAAACAGTAGAGCTATATCTCTACTTCCCCTATGGGCCGTATGGCCTGTACAGAGCCTCAGTGCCTGTACAAGGGTGCACTGTACCCCTTTACTTTTTATAGTGCAGGGATGTGACATTCCTTGTCTTCTTCTTACCTACACACAATATGTCAGGCTGACACAGGTGAGCCAATAAACAAAAGTATGATAAAAAATCGAAATGATGAAGCGTTTCAACATTTTTTTTTTTTTTTTTAGAATTGTACTGTTATTGAAATTTCCATCCTTAAAGCTCCTGTAAGCTATTTTATCCTTTCTCAGGAAATAACTTTTGGACTCCGCTGAAAGCCGAGAGAGCTGCTGTCATGTTATGGTGCACCAGGGTGTAGCAGGTCTCTATGGAGATGGAATACATGCATCAAAACAAGCAGCTGCCTGGTTTCCGTTGTGAATATGGAACAGAATCGGGGGCTGAAGTGGTCTGGAAGTCAGGTCACGTGGAAATGCAACCGCACCGAGTAGCAATACTAACATCCTTATTCTGTGTTTGCTGTTCGTAGCAATGCGTGAAAGAGATGTCTACCGTGTGCCTTAATCGAGAGCTGACTGTTCTTTACCATGCCTGGCTCAATCGAAGCTAAGCAAAGATGCGGTGTATAAACTATACACTATAGACGGTCCATTGTTTTTGGTTTCATGTCAAGAATAAATGAATAACTTGAGTTTGGTAGGTGAATTTTGGAGCGGAGTTAGGAAATAAAAGGTTAAGGTAAAGGTAAAGTGATCCCGTTACAGGCTCGGTGTGGCCCAGAGGGTGGGTAGAGGTATAGCTCTACTCTTCCATTACCGCGGTACTAGAAGGGAGTCAGCAGCACGCCCCGGCCGCACTTTACCCCCGGGAAAGACCCGGTGCCCTTTTTGCAGAAGACTGGGTGGGCCCCGGGCCGATCTGAACGGGCGGAAAATCTTGTCTCCAATGGGATTCGATCCCGGACTGTCCAGCCCGTAGACAGCCGCTATACCGACTGAGCTACCGGGCCCACAGATAGACAATAAACATGTCTATAAATTACGTGGGGCGAAGGGTGCGCAGTTGGTTGAGGCAATGTGTCACAAGACGGGAGGTTTCGGTTTCGATTCCCGCTGGGGTCTTTGGAAATTTAAGAGCGACCTATTCCTTCTGTCCCTACTAAGTAGCCTCTAACAGAAATGAGTACAAATGAATCTTCTTGAGGGTAGAGTCCTGCTGGCGCATAGAGCTGAAAACACTGTTATCCTAGTTGTACAGAATGTCAAAGTGAGGAAGAAAGCCCAACATTCCATCCTCCCTCTGGGTCACAACGACTAGTTAAGGAAAGTTTACCGTTATAAAGAGAGAACAAACTATTTTTGTCTGTCAATAATTGCAAGCAAGATGGCAGTGCAAATCTTTGAAGTCAGTACAAACAGTGTTTATTTAATAAATAATAATAATCCGTAACGTTTTGCAACTAACAAAATTCGGACTCATGTAGGATTCACTCGGACGACCACTTTCGCACCAGATCGTCATGCTAGCCTACGAGTTAGTTGACTTTTATTGCTGCATTACACAATTGCATTGTTTCACAAGGACGTGAAAGACATGAGATTTTAAAGGATGGTAGCAAATGATAGGGAAGTCGAGTTCGTAAGAAGCCTTAACGGCCTGGTGCCTACGAGACTAAGAAGGAACATGATGTATCAGTTACATTGGCTTAATGCATAAAGCAGGCTTTTAGACTAGGTGCCCGATATTAACCTTTTAGAGCCTACCGGTAACTGCACTTACCATAAGGTTTAACATTCAAAAATTCCATATAGTGATCCATGGAATTTGTGTGTTTGTATGGATCTCGGAAGAAACAGCAAATTTAGCCTTACAGAACATTAAATTCTTTTTTTGTAACCTAGGTGGAGAGTGTTTACTGCGCGGTACGCACAGAGGCCTTATATAACACACAAATGCGCAAATTGCAAATGAGTTAAAATAATATCAATTTTGGATAAATTACTGGAATATAAGAGAAGTTGGATAAAACATGTAAATAGAATGCCTCGAAACAGATTACCCAGGGTAATGAAACATTAATCCCCAGCTGGCAGAAGGAATCATGGTAGACCTTTGAAAAGACTTCTGGATACGTGAGGCCGGAACGGGTCAACAAGTGGCCCAACTCCATGACATACGTATGATGATGTTTCGTCTTTGAAAAGTTAATGAAAATTTAGAATGTGGCATGCAAATTGGTGGCTCAAGTATATTTATTGTATTAACAAATACAAGATTATCAGGACAGATAATGTGAATACATTGGAATATTCAGGCGCGTTCGCCTAGCCATTGCTGCGAGAAGTATTACATACATTTTTTCTGCATCGTTATCCCGTTAAGTTTGGTAATAAATATCTGTGAAATGTTCTGATTGTGTCTGTAGCCTTGCCTTTCCAGCATGCAACGCGCGTTCGCCTTTTCATGCTGTGAACTGTGCCCCGTATGGCCGCACAACATTTGCGCACTTTATCTTATAAACGGCACAACTTACCTAAAAAAGTATATACATATATATATAATTTTATTTTCTCTACAACTTTTGTGTGAAATATTTCTCATTCTAAAAGAATTCAGCAAGATGTTATATATATATATATATATATATGTGTGTGTGTGTGTGTGTGTGTATATATATATATATATATACACTTACGTCTGTATGTAAACTGCCCATTGTGTTTGTTACATAATAATAAAACTTGAATTTTCTCAAGAGATTTTCAAAAAATCTTCAAATTTCAAAATACATTCAAATCCGTCCAGAAAGAGCCGAGTTGTATCACGCGGACGGACAGACAGACAGACAGACAGAGAGATAAATCCTTCCCAGTAAGAGCCGAGTTGTTTTACGCGGATGGACAGACGGACAGACAGACAAGACAGACAGGGATGACGAGGATATGAGTCGTTTTTTTCACAATTTTGCGAACGCGCGTAAAAAAAAAGTAATCTGCATAATACATAATATTGCAATTCGTAGCCCACAAAGAGCCCAGTATAGATACAAATAGCTTAATTAGTACAGCGAAGTACGGTCACTTACTGTTAAGAACCATGAAGGACCCATTGTACCTTTTGGACAAAATATAGAGTATTTAGCCTTACGCCTGGAGGAACACAAAGTAGCTACAAGGCCTTTAGGGGTTGAATGTTATTTGTAAGCTAACAATGGTCAACATGGGCGTGGGGGGGGGGTGGTACAAGAGCAGAGAAACGCCATGCTGAAAACATGAACATTGCACGCTGTAAACTGTACGATAAAAAAAAAAGCGCTTAAAAATACTAATAAATAGCGGACAAATACGATTCTTTATTTTCGAAGCACAACGTTTACTTTCTATTGCTATTTATCAGGCTGAGTCCTAGTGAAATATTTCGCAATACCGTAATTCTTTTTACGGTGAGGAGTGTTAAGCATCTCGCCCAAACCCCAGGAAGGAAGACAACCCCTTGTCGCCTGTACGCTACTGGTTATTTCATATATTCACACTACTCTCCATACCTGGAGGCCGTTCCTCCTACATCCGCAATCCGCGGTCAGTTGGGGGGGGGGGGCAGTGTGAATGCGGTAATGAGCCTTCGGTTTCCACAAAATGCTCTGATCTTCTTGACTAGCACTGGAAGGACACTGCTTCACGTAGTTGGTTGGCTGTTTAACGGTAACTCTGAAGGCGAAAAGCCACGGGATGAACCCATGAAGTTAAAACAGTCGTTTTGTTTCCTTCGTCATTCAAGGGCGTATCGAATAGCACGTGTACAGACAGTCGTTAAGTTTGTGTGTCCGATGATATGTTTGTTATCCACCTAATTCGATTCAATTTCAGCCAGTTCATAAGACGTCTGCAAGCACATGGTGAGGTCAACAGACAAACAGACAAACAGTTTGATTGGAAAATTTGTTTGCACGGAATAAATTTGTTTGCACCACGCCGAAGACCGTAAATATTTAGACGCACATAACTGCACGACTCTAATCCGCGCTTTAAATTTGCTGAAACGAAAGTTACAAACTCCCAATAACAGATAGCTTCCCCGCCTGAGAGCGTTAAGCAGTTTTCTTATTTACGTAGTACGACACAAGTGACGTAGCCAAACTTCCTGTAACGTATCTTTACTTGGGAAGGCAGAGCCCTGCTAGTTACAGAAGATGGAAGGCCACGCTGCCTAACATCCCAGGCGAGCGGAAATCTCATTTAGGTCGCGGCTGAGCCTCTATTCGCAAATAAATCTTGGTACATTAACCTTTTATGGGCCGGGTAGCTCAGTCGGTATAGCGACTGGGCTATGGGCTGGACGGTCCGAAATCGAATCGCGGTGGGGACGAGATTTTCTGCCTGTCCAGACTGGCCCTGGGGCCCACCCAGCCTCCTGTAAAATGGGTACCGGGTCTTTCCAGGGGGCAAAGTGCGGCCGGGGCGTGCTGCTGACCACTCACCCCTTTCTAGTGCCGCGGTCATGGAAGAGTAGAGCTATACCTCTACCCACCTTGTGGGCCACACCGTGCCTGTAAAAGGGTCATTTTATCGTTTTTTACATTAACCTTTTAAAGCCTACCGGTAACTTTACGTACCACCAGGTTTCACATCCAAAAATTCTACATAGTGATCACATGGAATTTTGTGTGTTGTTTACGGATCTCGGAACAAACAGCAAATCTTGCTTTACGGAACCTTAAAAGGCTGGTTTCTATAACCGAAGTGGAGAGTCTTTACAGCGCGGTACGGAATGAGTCCTTGTATAACACAGATACGTTTCGTCTTTAAAAGGTTAATTTCTCAAGACGTTTAGACGAGAGCATTCGTTTTAACGTGTCTAATGTGTAATACTATCTGGTTGATATTCACTTTTCGAATCCGACATACACATACTTGATGTAAAGTAACCTTCTAACATTACAACTATTGGCCTGAAAAGTACGTTGTTTAATACAAGGTAGGCAATGTACGTACTATGTAACAATGCGGCACGTTGTTGTAACCATTGTTGCAGTGTAAAAACAATAAATATTACATATACTGAGAGTGAGTTTGTAGCCTTAATTACCCATTATGCAATGCATATGCACCATATTGTCTTCTGTGGCCTGTCCGATTGTACCATCTCTACAGTATTTTTTCACTTTCTCTCAAAAACGGGGCGATTTCCGGAAAATACTATTGAACATAAAATGTGTTTTGATTTTTTCTACAACTTTGAATGAAATATTTCTCTTTCTAAGAAGAACTGAGCGAGATATTATTAAAAAATGCACGTAGAACTACATGCACAGTGCCCATCATTCTTGTCAGATTTAATGAAACTTGAGGTTTCTCGACTGATATTCAAAAATGCTCAAATCAATTTTTTTTTAATCCGTCCAGTGGGAGCGGAGTTGATCCATGCGGACGGAGGGACGAAAGGACAGACGGATACGGCGAAGTTAATATTCGCTTTTCGCTGTTCTGTGTACGCGTGTAAAAAAAACCAATACTTGTCCGCCAAACACAGCTGTGTACCTAAGAGCTTGCAGAGCAGCTGCATGTACGCATTTAAATAGGTAGTAGCTTTTGACGGACAAGTATTGGTTGTATTGTTACTGAAACACAGGGGGGTGGGGGGGGGGAAGAATCACTTCAAAGTTAGTTCTGATTACGTTTTTGTAAGTATAAACAGCACATCAAACGGGAAACAACAGCAAACATTCTGCAACGAATCGATAGAATATCAATTTCACGCAGACGCAAGTCGTCTTCAAAGAAAAGAATTTTAACAATTTTTTTTTTCCATTTTTAAGTAAAGCTGTTATAGCCTATTTTATAAAGATTTGGTCAGAGTACACTATCCTGGAAAACTTCTGGCTCAGTACATGTGATAAATGTGTAATAATACATTTCTTACTGTAAAACTTCTTTTTAAAAAAACAGATTACGGTTGTAAAAGGAAATCGTTACCACTTTTCGCATTCATTGAATGAAACAACACAAAACAATGGCAACAACGTAGAGAGTATTCAAGACAGGCAGCACGTTTATTAACCAAAGCACTTCAAAGGCTTAAAGTTTCAATGACGCAGGGACTTAAATTATGGCTTCTGCTCAGGGTTGGGGGGTTTTCAATTTATAATAACTTGAAACGCCCTCATGACCGGATGGTGGAATGCGTTCGGCATTGAATGGTTAAGTAGCTGACAGAAATGTTTTGAAATAATAGCAGCAAATATTCTTCACGAGAGGAATAAATCAGACTGCAAAGCTTTACATAGATCATAACATCAAAGGCTGCACAAGGCCGAACTGTGATGAAACAGACACAAACACACACACACACACACACACACACACATATATATATATATATATATATAAATACACACACACGCACACACACACACACACAAACACGCACACGCCAAACACACACACACACACACACAAACACAAACGCACACACAAACACGCAAACGCCAAACACACACACACACACAAACACGCACACGCCAAACGCACACACACACACAAACACAAACGCACACACAAACACGCACACGCCTAACACACACACACACAAACACGCACACGCCAAACGCACACATAAACACGCACACGCCACACACACACACACATGCACACGCAAACACACAAACACGCACGCATACACACACAAACACAAACGCACACACAAACACACGCACGCACATGACACAAACACGCACGCACACGCACAAACACGTATGCACACACACAAACACGCACGCACGCACACAAACACGCACAAACACACACACAAACACACACACATCCTATGTAGCACACATGGCAACCTCTGGTTCAAAACACAAAAGTTCCAATCTCCGGTGATCATTTCCACCTAATAGGAACAACCAAGTAGGTTTCATACTTAGAAGTGTTGATGGAAGAAGAGTCACCAGCCGGAATGTTGTATTTTTAAGCAAATCGAGACGGTGTAAAGTGCCCGAAACATGCTAGTTTAGCGGCCACAGAGTTTATGACACTTGTGAGTTGTAACAAATTTTAAACTGTTTTGCTTCTTCCGCATTTTGGTTTCGGATATCTTATCTGCATACGTATGAGTGTCAAGGACACAAGGAAACTGTCCTCTAAGATAATTAATTAATCCCCAGTGAATCAAATTAAGCTCTTTGCCTGAGAGAGTTCTGAGTCAAATCAAAATTCCAAGTCACGTGTCCTGGACCCAGCAGCATTGGTTAAAGTGAGGTGTGCCTCAAAACACTTCTTTCCTCTCTGCTCGTTCATCAAAGAACGTATTGAAACAGAGGTTTAGCATGTCTTAACTCATGAAAAGCCTTATAAAACCGGGAACTATTTCCCATAGAAAGACACATAGGACTGCAAACAGCAAATGTGTCAATCGGTGGGATCTTGCGAATGAAAACCTTTAGGAACTGAAGGTCAAGAAAGTTGAGGAGAACAGATTGGAGGTATCCACTGCCTCTGAACCAAAAATGTTTACTTTCCTGACACATACTCCTTCAAAAATATCCCTCCGCAGAATCCAACGCCATGACAGGCACTCTACCTGTCATGGCGTGCTGGAGTGATCTATAAGGTGGATTCCCTATCTTGTGAAATTATTGTTGATCAAGTATTTAATTTTTTCTGCAAGATGTAGCGCGATTTTTCGAGATAACATAAAAAAAAATAGCCCAAGAGTCAGTCGTCCAGATGCTACTCGGGAGATTAGGTTGATCTGCCGTGGCAACGGATCTGGAAATTTGGTTCAGTGAAGAAGTTCGTAATGTGATTTGGTTTTCACGCACAAAACAGTTTCCCCGCCATTAAAGTACACCCCCAACTGAAACAGTTGTATAGTGATGTCGTACAGTGAATGTAGAAGGCTGTAAAATGATGCAGTACGAAAATGGTCGAAAGGACATCCGTGTTGATGGCCACACCGGTAGGCCGAGCACATCAGTGACGAATATCAACACAGCACGAAAGAAGAAACTGATTGTGGGAAACAAAAGCAGCACTTGGGAGATCGCCAGTACCACAAAAACGAGGAAGCAGAAATGGCTATTCACGACTGGTTTCAAAAGCAAGATGTCTGTATGATGGGGATCCAATCTGCAGATTTTGCGGGATGGAGACCGAAACAGTGCAGCACATTATTTGCTGTTGCGAGGTGTTGGCACGTCAGCGCTATAATGTCTTTGGGAGGCTGATTGTCGAACCAAAAGACATTAGCACAGCCTCAGTAAGGGGCCTTTGCCTCTTCATACGAGGTGCAGGGCTATTGAGGCTGTGCTGAATGAAATATTAGGGCTGCACAAAAGCCTAAGGCTGCGGCACGTTCGGTGCGTAAGCTGACGGGCCGTAAGAAGAAGAAGAAAAAAAAAAAAAAAGGAAGAAGAAGAAGAGGAAGAAGAAGAAGAAGAGGAAGAGGAAGAAGAGGAAGAAGAAGAGGAAGAGGCAGAAGAAGAAGAAGAGGAGGAGGAGGAGGAGGAAGAAGAAGAGGAAGAAGAAGAAGAAGAGGAGGAGGAGGAGGAAGAAGAAGAGGAGGAGGAGGAAGAGGAAGAAGAGGAAGAAGAAGAAAAAAAAGAAGAAGAAGAAGCCGATTTCTACTGCGGCGGAATTTATAAACTCGTGCCTAAATGAGAAAGATATATCAGTATGTTAGAGTTTTATGTTGAAAATTAATGGTACTTCACTGAAATAAATGAGTTAAATTTAAGGTTTTCGATGTCTTAACATTTAATATCATATTTTGAATGCTTCTCATCGTCAATTTCAAGTTTATCAGCCACTTGCATGTAAATATAAAATTCAAAAGGATTACATAACGTTTACACAACACTATAAATGTCTTAATATAATAAACTTTACTTAATTTATACACCCGGGGACCGCGGTAGCACAGTGGTTAAGGTGCTGTGCTACAAATCGGAAGGTCGCTGGTTCGATTCCAGATGGTGTCAGTGGATTTTTCATCGACATAAATACTTCCGGTCGCACTATGTCCCTGGGGTCGACTCAGCCTCTAACAGAAATGAGTACCAGGAATATTTCCTGGGGGTAAAGGCGGCCGGTGAGTAAGGCTGACAACCTTACAAACCATCCTGTGCCTTTGTCATGTAACCTGGGAACCTTAACTTCCTGGAACCCTCTGGGCCACTCCAGGCCTGTAACGGGATTGCTTTAATTTATACACCCGTAAATTTTGTAAAGACTTCCAGAAATGTTTAGTATTCACAAAGGACGTTAACAGTACATTTCCTTTTATTTATATGTTTGTTATTGTTGATTTATGAAAGAGAAACCCAGCAGAAGAATGAGTTGTCTTCGAACGTCAGTTTCTGTCCTTGTAAGATGAAGTTACAAGCACATTCCTAGACCGCAAGTCGGTTGCAAGGAGATGTAATTGTTAGAGTGTTTTGCCCCTCATAATGACGTTTTGTTTAAGACCTTCTTAACTAGAACGGCTGGGACACTTCATCCCCCCCACGAGGAAGGGAACAGGCTGCCGTTCCAGGCGGTTAGGAGGCTGAGTTTTTTTCCCAGAATGGATCTGGTCGCCGAGGATAAGAAACACCTTCCTTATTGCAGATGGAAAACTGGTTATCCACTGGTTATCCACTGGTTATCCACTCCACACACGTCTTTATACCGAACCAACCTCGTCTCCTCCACTTCCTGAAAAGTATACAGTATTTCGGCTACTATGCAATCCGCTGTGCATGATAACCTGCTGATAATAAAATTGGCTGCGTTCCATATATTATATACACACAGACAGTAATTAGAGACGTCATAGCATTTATGCAAAACTCGTATTCACCAAAGCAATCTACCGTTTATCTGCTTATTTCAAACGCGTTGCTAACTGTGTGAGCCTGAAACCTCACTTCAGTCCGGACGGGCAACAGAACACCACGCCGTCACTTAGAGTAGACTTCTGAATTGCACTCAAACAAGGTTTTACTTGATTTGCACAGTAATGAGAAGTTGGGTTGGGCAATTTACTTGCTACAAACAAAGAGCAGGATCGAAACTGGCCATAACACGCGGAATAATTGCAGCTGATATAAAGCAATAAGGAAATACTCATAAAGCCTGCAGTCCTGTTGGTGGTGATAAAAATCTTGCTCTGGTAATATCGGAATGCAGAAAGTGTGAATTAATAACACAAAAACTAAATTTTAATTTAGTTCTTGAGCTGGATTTAATGTGCATTCAAACGTTCAATTTTAACCCAGTCATATTTTGATTGATCCAATTGTAAATATATTCCTACACTATTATTATTATTATTATTATTATTATTACCAGTAGTAGTAG
>Ga0123354_10016597_pt1 | contig 11540 bp, 4 predicted proteins | sample TergutLab28metaG_2_FD_97872 | JGI IMG/M metagenome (GOLD analysis project Ga0123354, IMG submission 97872) | Labiotermes labralis P4 segment gut microbial communities from Petit-Saut dam, French Guiana - Lab288 P4 | ecosystem: Host-associated > Arthropoda: Insects > Digestive system > Gut ... | reverse complement strand
TTTTTTCTGGTCCACAACACTCGGTCTACTCATAGCCGAAAAAAAAAGGGGCATCCCTCTTAAAGATGAGAAGGAAAGGGAGGGGGGAAAGGAAGAGAAAGAGAAAGAGAAAAACGAAGAGGGTTTTTCCAATTTCCACCGCTCTTTGTTTTGAAAAATTGACCCCCCCCTAAAGGGGGGAACCCCCCCCCCCCCCCCCCCCAGCCCAGGTCCCTTAATGGCCCGCTGAACTCAACGTTGCGTATACAACACAGACTTATAATTCTTGAAGGAAGCAGCTCTGATTCTACACGTTTACCATACATTTACTTAGCAAAGAAACACGAACGAGATAGCAAATAACATCTGGGAGCATGACATATAGCGTTCCTCCCTTGCTGATGTCTCGAAATATTTTATTATTATGAAACGTCAACCGTAATTGGAAAGGGGTCCAATTTAGACGACAAAAAGAGAGTAACCACCACTCGAAATCTCTGCGGTATATCCGAGTACTCAAATGACTCTCGCGGTGAGATTCTTAGCCTAAGATGCTGAGTGCCCTGAGGAATTTTGTCGATTTCAGACAGACGATATTAGAGTGACTGAGACTTATTTACGGCTGCTTCAATACATTTTGCGCCAATTCGATATTCATTCATCATTCCACGTCGTACCGTCTAAGAAAATGATAGCATGTTACACATACTGCAAATAAATAAATAGATAAATGAGAAATAAATTTTAAGCTCATGGTTCCGTGCATCGTAATTCAATGTCAATAGAAATCCAACCAGATGTAATAGTATGCAGATATTTATTTACTGCAAAGTCACTCTGTATGTTTCGGGTGTCACAGTTTTTAGTACTCCTGATGATGGGTGCTGTGACACCCGAAACATGTAGAGTGACTTTGCAGTAAATAAATATCTGCATACTGTTGCATCTGGTCGGATTTTTATTAACATTAAATAAGAAATACTCAGAGCCATATATTATGGTAAAATTCATGACGCAGTTTATGAGTGTTAAAATATGGATTATTGTACCACGCTGTCAATGTCTCACAATGTACAGGGGGATTCGTAAATTATAAAACGGAAAACATTTGGAAGGAAGTGCTGTAAATGTAATAAAGACGGTATATCCGGCCAAATCTCAAAGACGGGAATACCGAATCCACCTAGGGAATATAACGCGTGGTGGTCACAGGAAAGTTCATTGTCTGCCGACTGGATGTCAAGAAGGATATTTGTGGTTTGGCCTCTTAAGTTTATTCTCACAGTCACTTTAATTTGTATAATTTAATATTCACAATCAAATTATTTGTGTCCGACACTGTTAGAAATTGTATCAACAAATACATCTCCTTATTATCGTCACACTTCCCCTTCAATCTCCTCACACGAGTGTCAGCTAAGAAGTCCCCGAACCCAGCCTGTGCTAGCTTCCCGGCCTCTACTCCAATCAAGCACAACAGCTGTCTGACTGATGTATGCGGAAAGGGGAATAGAATGTACTGTTCCCTGGGAGACAGAGCGGCACTATGGTTGTAACCCTAGCCAATAGCATGCCGCATCCCTTCGCGTGATAAACACAGTCATAAACTTAATAAAAGTAACCTTGAAGTCCACACCCTCACAATGTACCAGTATAGCGCACACAAAAAAAATTATTTGCCGCAAGTCCTAAATTTTACGATATTCTTCCCACGGAATTTTGCCCGTCTCTTCGCCGAGTATATTTTTGATCTGGCTTCGAACCAGGATCATCGGTAACAACGGACAGTCTAACTCAATTATTCCATTACAAAATCAGGAGTTAAGTTTTATAAAATTACTGCAAGTTTCGGCCCGATCGTGTCTTCACCAGGCTTATAAAATTATATAAAATAAGGTTAGTTTTTCATTAAATATCATTACAAATAATCTCTGTCTAAATAATTTTTATACGCCTGAAGATACGGCTCGGGTCGAAACATTCAGCAAGTTTATAACAAAAAGGTCCATTGTTTTCACAATAAAATGGTTTTATTAAAATGCATTTCTCAGTTGTATTAATGATTTATCAACCCAAAGGTGATAACCTCCATCAACAAAAAATGGTGGGCTGTTGTATTACTCCAGAATTCCTCTTTAAAGTTGAGGAAATGCATGGGAGAACCTCAAGTCAGTAAACTCGGTGGCACAGATATGCTCCTGCTCCCTACATTCACCACACACCCTGCCATCGACGCTATACAGGGTGCTTCACGAGAAATCTGCCTTAATTCGGGCGAATGTTCCATGAATTCTGTATCAGAAGTTGAATGGTTACAAACGGTAGGGATCAAGCACGATATCAAACAGGTATCGCTTCGTACGGTTATATCGATTCAAATTAACATAAGAAACGTTTTCCCGAAGAAGAGTAGTTTCCTCCTGAAACCCCCCCCCCACCCCCATAATAAGACATATTGGAAGTGACGTCAGATAAAATATAAAACACTGCTGTCACAACCTGCACAGTAAACGTAAATACGCGACTTAACACGGACACTTCCCAACAGAAACAATGTTCGGTTCAAGTAGAATTTTGTGCAAGACTGAAAACTGAGTATACGTAATGTCAACTACATGTGAAATATGTACAACAGAGCCCATATGAAATCCAAACGTTAATACACTGGGCCCTGATCGGCCACAGTGTGACTTACTGGCGGTCTGTGTTATCGCCCAGCAGTATTCTTCTACCACATTCGTCTCACTGCGCTTTCATTCCAGCATGGAAAAATTCGGCGCTGGTACCAAAAACTGTTCTTATCCCATTGTAACTGCATAACTTGCAACTGGAAGCGTCGGCCGGAGTCCGGGCAGGTCTTTCTTAAAAGCAGTCACGTGATTTAAGTACGCGTCGAAGTTATTCTGTTCAAATCGCAGGCCAGTGACCAATGACACGAACATTCCCGAGGTCTTCCTCAGGCAACTTACATCGTAATACGTACAAATAAGAAAGGATCGTATCTTACAAAACTAAGCTCCTGACCAATCACAACTAACTTCCCACAACATAACCACGAAGTTTGCAGACATGATCATTAACACAGCAATGAAACTAACACACACAAACAGCCTACAGACACTTTTCGAGTAGAGTTTATACTCCGTGAGTGACAGGAAATAACAAAAGGAAGATTAGAATCAGTATTGCGCCTGGTAAGTGGATCCTTGTCACCGCGGCATGGCGCATCCTCAAGTTTAGGATGGAGGAACGACCTCCGATATGTACGGTAACTGCGAATATATTGAATAAGTAGTCGCGGACAGCCAACAAAGTGTGGTCGTCCAGCTTGAGTGTTCGGCGAAGTGCTAACAACTCCTCAGCGTACAAAATGGCCGTGCAACGAAACGGATACAAGTGCCTCGGACCTGGACTGATTCTTTCCATCAGGATAAGGACAGGTAGCGAGCATTGGTGAATGCGCTAATGAACCTTCGGGTTCCATAAAATACGTGGAATTTCTTGACTGGCTGAGAATCAGTTAACTTCTCCGGAAGGACTCTGCTCCATGGAGGAAATAAGAATTTACACTGCTGTCAAAATTGTTATATCAGTCACAGATTAATATACATCACATTACAGGAAATGCTTCAACCACTTGACCCCCCCCCCCCCAATATGATTTTATCACATACAGCTTAACCAAGGACACCAAAAACTTCTTATTCAAGCAATGTTTCCGGCTTAAACATTATTTTTTTTTTCATGTTATGAACAATCCGTACAGCAGGCTTGCCTCTCTTCATGGAAAAGATATTAACATCTATTATAGGGCATGCAGTTAGAAACCCTTAAGTCTATTGAACAGTTGTTTTAGAAATGTCAGTGCAACATTCCAAACCTTCTCTGTACGAGATGCCTCAATATACCAAGAAAACCTGCTAAACCAGTGTTTCTCAACCGCCGGGCCGCAGCCCGGTACTGGGCCCTGGCATCAATTATACCGGGCCGCGAGAGATTCTCCTGGAATTGATAACTAATTTAAATGTAATTTTATATTTGTCAACATGCCACACCGTACACATAATTGTACTAATAGTCTTTATGATTCTGCCATAATTAAGTATTAATACATATGTTAGTTTAATGTATGAACTTAAAGAAAATGGAAAGGTATTTACGGGTAAATTTGTTGGGACCGGAACCTCGTCTTATGAAAAAAGAATTTACCGGGCCGCGGTCTCACAAATGTTAAGAAACACTGTGCCAAATAACTGTGCAGGGGTGGCCAGATAGTTGAGTTTCAGCAGACGCAACTTCGGACGCAACTTCAGCAAGAGTTATGCCTTATAAGAACGAAATATGATTTCCTCATTTGACGGTTTCTTATTTCTGTTCATCCAACTGCAGCAGGTTAGATTCCATTCATCACGAGTCTCCTTTCTTTAGAAAATCCCTTAACACACCATTCAGGTTCAGACTCGTGATTATGCACACTACGAAATAATTAATTTTAAAAGCACCTCGCGCGAGCCGCATTTGGCTCTTGAGTCTCGTTGTGGTCACCGCTGTAATACTGTCCAAACACGTATAATGCAACAAAAATTACGGCCACAAAAGAAAAAACTTGCCTCGACGCCCGGACCCATACTGCATTCAAAAAAATAAGAAACTGCGCTCAGTCACGTCTCACTGAGCAAAAAGATGGGCGCCCTCTTGATTGCTGCCAAATCGACCGCACATCTGTATCATAGCCATTCTCGTGAATCTAACAGCTCCTCAGCCTGCCAAGAAATTCGCTGCATTTTGTGGAAGCCCAAAGTCCACTAATCGTGTTTACAACAGCCTGCCAATTAAGCCAATCCTAAGCCAGTTGAATCCAATCCATATGCTCCCCATCATGTTTACAATCTCCCATTTTAGTATTATCCTCTTATACACGTCCAATTCTTCCAAGAGATCTCCCTCCTTCAGGTATCTCCACCAAAACCCTGTACCCATGTCTCTTCTTCCCCATGCGTGACACGTGCCCAGCCCATCTTAGTCGCATTTATGTGATTACCCCAGTGAAGGCTAAGGATGATTACAAATCGCAAAGCCCCTCATTATGCACATTTTCTTATACCCCTCTTCCTTTGCCTCTGCCTTATGTCGAATTTCTCTCCCTATCACTCTATTCTCGAAGATCCATACACTATTTATTTAATTAGACACCAATTAATGCACATACATAAAATCTTTACATTAAAACATTTAAAATCGCTCCAACATGTTTCGATCCTAACATCATCTTCAGGGAGCTACACTGTTCCGAGCTAAAGTCAGTTACCCATAGTCAGGCGCATTCTCAGCAGCGTACGACTTACACAATACGACATGCTGCCACAGCACCAAGTTAATAGAAGGAAATTAATCAGTGAGTGCTTCTAAAAATGTGACTTTAGCAAGGAACAGTGTAGCTCCCTGAAGATGATCTTAGGATCGAAACATGTTGGAGCGATTTTAAATGTTTTAATGCAAAAAATGTACGTATGTGCATTAGTTGGTGTGCTAATTAAATGAATCTACGAAATGCACGGTGCAACGATAAAGGTCCATACACTATGTTTCCTCTCTAAATGTGTAACCAGGTTTCAAACTCAGAGTCAATCAGTTTTCACGTCACCTCAATCAGTTTTCACGACACTTGTATTCTCAGACACCATCTCGTACATGAAGCGTACGGGGCCTTTGAAATTACGGTTCTCTACCACAATGCGAACATCCTGTATAACACACTGTATAACACCCTGTAGAAATCTCCCCATCTATCAAAAACGATTCATCATTTTTAAGGGATTCCGTCGGACTGCGACTTCCTTCAGAAGGGTAATCTTTTCTCTTCTGTATCCCGTACATAATCCGTTTCGCCCCGGTGCTCTGTCGCACTACACGTTATTTAGAAGACACAACAAACGGAAGGGCACCTGATCCCCCTGCATAAACATTTCGACACTGACACAAAGAATGTTATTTTGGACACTTGCAACACGGTAAATCAAGCGCACACAGAGCGCCATCGATATTTATGTGACTGTCCGGACCATTCAAACACCAGCACAGTAATTAAAATCAAAACTCCGACTGGAATTCAAATTTTTTTTTTTTAAACACGAGTTATACATTGCTGGATTTATGGAGGTTGATAATCGATTACTGCATATTCATTTTAGAGAGATTATACATACGCTGCGCAATGTAGAGTGTCTTTCACATCAAAATATCACCTTCAAGCTAAGTGTTAAATTATCATCCCAATCACATCAATAACCAAATTAGCATCTTGAATTAAAAGGTAAAGGTAAAGCAGTCCCATTACAGGCCCGGAGGTACCCAGAGTGTTCCAGGAAGTTAAGGTTCCAAGATTTCGTGACAACGGCACAGGGTGGTGGTAGGTTGTCAATCTTACGCACTGGCCGCCTTTACCCCAAGGAAATACTCCTGGTACTCCTTTCTGTTAGAGGCTGAGTCGACCCCAGGGTCATAGTGCGATCGGAAGAATTTTATGTCAATGAAAAATCCACTGACACTAGCTGGAAAAGAACCAGCGACCTTCCGATTTGTAGCACAGCATCTTAACCACCGGTTCCCGCATCATGAATTACAACACATAAAATCTAAACGCTCAACCTTCAATTAATCATGTCAGAGTCTCTTTCTTCACATTACTACTTCATTCCTCCCCTGTTAACAGACGCTAGCGTTACTTAAGACCTCTACGAACATTCTTAAACACCATTAACTTATTTCTTCCCCTTTAATCGGGGTACAAAATTTAATCCAAAATGTTTTGGTAGTGAACAGATATGAAAAATTTCATTATGGTGCTGCAGGCGAATCTGTTATTGTCATTGACAAAATAATTAACTGGATTTTTTAGTGAAATAGCGTTCAGTAACCCATAGGCAATAATGTTATATTTTTCTTAACTGTCAAAATGTGTAACACAAATTCTTCTACTCCGAAGACCAATGTTTGAGCTGATTTATTCACTGTAACACTAAAAAACAGACAATTTTACAATAAAAGATAGAATTGATATTCTCAAGACTTTCTACCATGCAATTACCGACTTTAGTTCAACGACTTCTCTGCCTAAAATTACGTGAAATAAAGGTACATCAGTCCCATTACGGGCCCGAGGTGCCCAGAGGGTTCCAGGAAGTTAAGGTTCCCAGATTGTGTGACAATGGCCCAGGATGGTGGTAAGGTTGTCAGGTTTACGCACCGTCCGCTTTTACCCCAGGAAATACTACCAATACTCATTTCTGTTAGAGGCTGAGTCGACCCCAGGGCCATAGTGCGATAATAAGGATTATGTCGATGAAAAATTCCAATGAAACCATCTGGAATCGAACCAGCGAAAAAGACGTGAAAGAGTCCCACTTAATTACTATGTAATGGAAGTGTTACCCTAAGCTCACAGAGAAGACCATCGCTCAAAGGCGTTGCTACTTGTGCAGAGACACAATGGAAGCAAAAACCATCATGGAAGTTATGTTTAAGCATATTAAAATTTAATAACTCCAGTATCTTATTACGTTGAGGTAAAGTAATGTAAAAACTCTTCCTGCATGTTCCGCCACGCAAGTATATGAGGCACATGGAGGAACAGCTCCGTACATTCGTTATCTTTGGACTATATAGGAGCAAGCTGTCCGCTTCATAACTTTGCCATCTTACCCCCGGAGGAAATATTCCCCGGTGTACAATACACAAGACGATGGATGGGAATCGCAGCCGACGCGAACGATTTCCATTAGAGTCAAATACGTCACCTCTGCCGGGAATAAAACGTTCGTAGTTGTGCGGCTTGCATTCTGGTCACTGATGCAACTCAGCTACCCCGGCTTCTCTAATTATACATACGCGTTACAGAATTTCAGTATTTGGATACTAATATTTGACTAGTACTATAATTATAATATGATTTTTAATAATTTACAGTATGACATAAACACGCATAAATCACTATTTACATTCACCCTGTATGTCTTAAACACACATGGCTCCCTGAAGATGGCTAAATTTTGCAGCCGAAACATGTAGGAGCAGTAAAACCAAGCATAAAATTAGATGGGAATAAACTTGTGCTTTTTCTCAACAGAATCCATGGCCTAAAGTGGCCGTTTAAATGTCGATGGACTTGCGCAATAGACGAAAACAAATCTCATCACACATTCTGCCAGAAAGTCACACGTCCTTCTTCTGTATGTAGTCAGCGCGCCCTTCAGCACTGCTGGTGCGACGACCCACAAATCAATCCAATTAGGGTAAAAATGTTTTCGATTTGGCTACAGGAATCATTCCCGCATCACACCCATTCCACAAGCCATGTTCATTTCCACTTACAGTTCTTCTATTGTCCCTGACACTCTTGATGAATATGTCATTTCACCTGACGTAGGTCACAGTGGATGGTAGCACAATACCACCAACACCACCGCCACCACCACCACCACCACCACCACCACAATAATAATAATAATAATAATAATAATAATAATAATAAGGAAAAAGGGATAAAATTATACGACAACCAAAATCAGTCGACATTATGGAACCAACAAGTGCGAACCGACAGAACTATTCGCAACAATAAACCGGAAATCATAATACGTGATAATAAACAAGGAAAATGCATGTTAACAGACGTTGCAATTCCCGGAGACAGAAATGTGATCAAGAAAGAAGCTGAAAAGATTTTAAAATGCAGAGACCTCATAACAGAAATTCAGCACTTGTGCAATGTGACAGCAAAAGTGATACAGGTAATAACAAGGGCAACTGGAACCATTTCAAAATCACTCATACATTACCTGAGCAACATAAGTGGGAAGCAAGCAATTAAGGAACTACAAAAAACAGCCATATTTGACACTGCACACATACTACAGAAAGTGCTAATGTGAAAGTACATAACACATTTCACGGGCGACATAACATTACGTGTAGCATAAATTGGAAATACAGAACAGCTGCAACATTATATAAAGGTAAATCAGTCCCATTACAGGCCTGGACAGGCCCAAGAGTTTCCAGGAAGTAAAGGCTCCCAGATTTAGTGACAATGGCACAGGACGGTGGTAGGTTGTCAGCCTTACGCACCGGCCCCCATTACCCCCAGGAAAGACTCCTGGTACTCATTTCTGTTGGAAGCTGAGTCGACCCTACTATATACCCTGAATAAAGGTGATAGCAAAGATGATAATAATAAAAATAAAATAATAATAATAATCATGGCACCAAATCCGTTACCATCCACAACTTTGCATCGGTTCCAAAATTCGTCATATATACTAATTGGAATAGGCCTGCAAACACTTGTGCTTCGGTAGACTTCAGCAATTTTCACATTTCGTGACCAAAGAAATTGGGCAACAGATTACGTTTAATGAATGACATAAAGGAACACCGTAGTGCCATTAATGAAAGAACCAGATAAAAAAAGGAAAACTAGTTGCGAATGAGGGGTTGTTCATACTGGTTACAACAGTCAACTTTATCAGTTCTGCTACAGTGTGATTAAGGCACATTAAAATTTCACTTTGTTTCAAACCTCTCTCTTACACAGTCAAGGGGTGTAGGTCATAAACCACAAATAAATTGCATGTTCTCGTATAACAGCGTAACGTAGCATAGCATAGCACAAAACACAAAACACACTAAACACACAACACAACATTACATAACATTGCATTGCACAGCATAGCATAACATGACATTACATAACACAATATAATATAATATAATATAATAAATACAATATAATATAATGGGCAACATGTTTCGGCTTCAGCCCCTCCTACGATCCCTGTCGATACTGATAGATACATTCTACACCACAACGCACGAAGATGCCATTTAGTTATTCTCAGCCACGCTCTCTACCGAATTAACTACACGACAGTCTTACATAATTTTGACACACTGTGTGATGCACATCTTCAGGTATCAAATATTTCAGAGCAGTGCTCAAACAACCCACCCCGGCCGCCTGTTCGCTCATTAGAGCAACGTTACCGACCTGGACGTGTTTCGACTATATTATGCTACCTACCGAACGGACTCGGAGGGAAAGTGGCACATGTCACGACGTAGCTGAAGGGTATGTCAAGCCACATTGTGTCACCATTGCGACACAACACTGTAGGTTCCAGTGAGGAAGCGTGAACAGGGAGGCAGTTAAGTGCCTGCGAAACACTAGTACATTTCATATTCAACAACAATCCACCAAACAACCCATCTATCCATCCACATATCCATCCACCCAACTACTTACCCACCCACCCCTATCCATCCATCCATCGATCCATCCATCCATCATCTATCTACATACCTACCTGGGGACCGCGGTAGCACAGTCGTTAAGGTGCTGTGCTACAAATCTAAAGGTCGCTGGTTCGATCCCAGCTGGTGTCAGTGGACTCTTCATTGACATAAAATCCTTCTGATCGCACTATGGCCCTGGGGTCGACTCAGCCTCTAATATAAATGAGTACCAGGAGTATATCCTGGGGGTAAAGGCGGCCGGTGCGTAAGGCTGACAACCTACCACCATCCTGTGCCGTTGTCACGAAATCTGGGAACCTAACTTCCTGGAACCCTCTGGGCCTGTCCAGGCCTGTAATGGGACTGCTTTACTTTTTACCTTACCTACCTACCCACCCACCAAGAATTTTCCAGGGATACACCGGTTACTCTCTCTCTCTCTCCGTCGCTTTACGCCATATTTACCGGTTTACTGCGTCTTCAAGCGTTCGACTCTTCTTCATGACACATTCCACTTCCCTTTCCCACTTCTTTTAAGTTTTCCTATTCTTTTTCTTCCTTCCGGCGACCAGATCAGTATTAGCTTATGTCACTTTCCATGCGTGACATGTCCACACGAATTTAACGTGTTATTTTCCATTCTTTCCAGAACTCTTTGTGTTATTTCCATTCTTTCTACGTTTCTTACGTTTAATATTTTGCACGTTCTTGCAGCTCCTCTCCAAAGCCCCAATTCTGTACTCAACGTTTTGCTCAGCGTGTAATCCACTGTCCGCCCAACAGTAGCTTAAAACGCAAAATATTCTTTCGTTTGCATTTAATGCAATGTTTTTACGCCAAAGTAGGACATTTAATGTCCTCGTTGCTTTTCTGGTTTGATCAATTCTATTTAATATTTCTATTTTTTTCTAGCAACTTCAGTCCAAAGAATTTAATGTCCACGCGGTTTTTAATACGAAGATCATCCTCCACCGGGACGTTACGCCGTGTGGTCTGGTAGAAAGGTACAAACGTATCATAGAAAATTGGTGTTTATATTTCCAGGAAAGTCAAGGGAATACAGAGGGACCAACTATGATACTACAGAATGTCACACTACAGGGTGTCACATCCAAGACTACAGCAATCTGGAGTTACAGGCAGAATTAAATACAGATACAAAACGTGATATTTAAGCTATATTATTTCTACCGACAGTACACGGATCTGTTGGAGGAAAGCAAATAGTTGGATCTGGTGAATGGAAATATATATATATATATATATATATA
>Ga0123354_10016596_pt1 | contig 11540 bp, 6 predicted proteins | sample TergutLab28metaG_2_FD_97872 | JGI IMG/M metagenome (GOLD analysis project Ga0123354, IMG submission 97872) | Labiotermes labralis P4 segment gut microbial communities from Petit-Saut dam, French Guiana - Lab288 P4 | ecosystem: Host-associated > Arthropoda: Insects > Digestive system > Gut ... | reverse complement strand
GTCCGATATGAACGGGACCATTGGCATAAGGGAGCGCAGAAGTAATCAGCGTGCGTTGAAATGTTTTACTCATGTCGTTATTTTTTCGGCAAAGATACCATTTCTTAGCGAGAAATAGAATAAAAGCAAATGATTATCTCATTAAGCATTTTTCGTCAGGTAAAACATCTAAACCGGTAAATAGTTGTATGTGAATAAGGTTTATCAGGCGTTACTAAAGGACAAAGGAAATTATTATGATTCGGAGCATCGGGAAAATATTGCGTTTCCAGACATAATCCATCCGATGGAGCATATTGTACTCCTGACTTTCCTGCAACCTGCGACTCCAAATAGCCTGCCGAATAAAACAGAACGCCCGGACAGGTGGTGTGGACAGATAATTCACGCCCTGACCATTCGCTTCGAACTATTGCCGCCGGTTTCATGGAAAAATCATCTTGACCGGATAAGACATAACAATGATTATATCCTTTATTACAAGATAATTGACTTGTTTTATAATTTTCAAAATCGACAGTTCTGAAACCGGTGAAATCAAATTCCGTTTCTTTTACATCCACTAATTTTCCTGTAGGAATAAACGATGAATCGGTTTCTAAAATTTGTTCAGCCGGTATTCGAAGCAAATGATTCAAAATTTTTCCCTGCCCATCCAAATTGAAATAAGCATGATTTGTCAGGTTCAGAATTGCCGGTTGGTCTGAAGTTCCATTATATGAAATGACAACCTCTCCGTTTTCGGAAAATTGATACCCAACTTCTACTTGCATATTACCCGGATATCCGCCTTCTCCATCCGGCGATTTCAAAGAAAAAATCACTTGATCATTTTTTATTTTGTAATCCCAAATTTTTGTATTAAAACCTGTAAAACCTCCATGATTTGTGTTTTCCCCATCATTTTTATCCAAAAAATATCTTTTCCCATTTAAAAGGAACGCAGCTCCGGCAATACGGTTTGCAAAGCGCCCTATCGTTGCTCCTAAATAACATTTATCGGAAAAGTATCCTTCCGGCGAAGAATAACCTAATAAAACATCGCCTGAAATCCCATTCTTATCAGGAATAACGCACGAAATCCATGCAGCTCCGTAATTGGAGACTTCGATGTATTGACTATTCAACTGTTGTAAGCGGAAAAGATATACATTATCTCCCTGCGCTGTTTTCCCAAAAAGTGATTTAGTTATCATCAGTTGCGTCTTCAGTAAAATTCATTTCCAACGCATCGCCCTTTTTTAAGACAACCTGAAAAATGTTTTTTATAACATCCAATTTATTCATCTTCTTCCCATTCTTCAATATACTTACATTCCGAGAATGATCCGGCAACTTAATTTTATATGTATAATCGCACGAAGATAATAATTTTGCATATTGAATCCTGCCATTTTCCCATTTTAAATCCGCCCATCCTCCGCCAATTACACATAATCCCTTGAAATAACCTGTCTTCCATTTTTCAGGTAATGCCGGAAGGAACTCAATATATCCTTCTTGCGTTTGAATTAACATTTCCGCTATTCCGGCAGCGCCTGCCGAATTTCCATCGAAGATAAAAATATCATACGGAGCCGAAGCTATTCCTTTGGGAGATATGGCGAGCAGATTTTCGCGAGTGAAATTCTTCTCCAACAATTTGACGCTTTTGTACGCTTCTTCCGCATTCTTCAATCGCGCAAAAAAACAAATCATATTGGCTCGGCTCCATTCGGTATCTTCCCATCCAGGATTCTGAATGCGACTTTCAATTGTTTTTTGCGCCGCTAAAGCTAAATCGGGGGTTTTTTCTTTTGTGATTTGTGAAAAAGGATATAATCCCAGCAAATGAGAAGTATGCCGGTGATTCGGAAAAGCCTCTTCGTAATCTTCAAACCATTCCTGAATCGCTCCATTTTTTCCTATTTTTATTGGCGGAAGTTTAGCAATGGCTTTTGCCAAACTATCGCTAAAGGCGTTGTCGATCTTCAGTATTTTAGCGGCTTTCAGACACGACGAAAACGTTTCGTAAGCGAGTTCCCTGTCGCAAGTCGGCATCATGGACGCGCTTAATACTTTATCTTTCCATTTAAAACCATTTTCGGGAGAAATACTTGGTCCTGTCATCAAATAACCATTTTCAGGATTCACAACCATATAATCCAACAGGAAAAGCGCATTTCCTTTCAATAAGGGATATGCTTCTTTGCGAAGAAAATCTTTATCTTGAGTAAATTGATACTGTTTCCAAAGATGGGATGCTATCCAGGAAGCGGCAGTTGGAAACAATCCCCATGCAATGCTTTGAGACGGAGCCGAGTAGCCCCAAACATTCGCCACTGTGTGCGCCGTCCAGCCGCGACATCCATATACTTTTTGAGCGGTTGCTGCGCCATACGACGCCAAGTCTTTTATATAGTTAAACAACGGGCGGTTACATTCCGGTAAATTTCCAACATTGGCTATCCAGTAATTTTGTTCTATATTAATATCAAGATGATAATCGCATGTCCAACCCATATTGCATGAAAGATTATCATTCCAGATGCCTTGCAGGTTTGCCGGTAACGGAGAATTTTCCCTTGATGAAGATAGCAGCAGGTAGCGTCCATACTGAAAAAATAAAGCATCCAATCCGGCATCGTCTTGTCCATCTTTCACCCGCTGCCAGCGAATATCTGTCGGGAGATATTCCAATGAACTGTTTCCCAAAGATAATTCTACTCGTTTAAATAATGAAGAAAAGTCCTTTACATGGTTCGCTTTTAATTGCTCATAACTTCTTGAAGACGCCTTTCCAACGGTCGTATCACATAATTCTTTATAATTATTGTTTTTATAATCCGTCCTGACGTCAATAACAATTGCGACGGATGAAGCATTCCTTATAAATAACTGATTACTATCATTTGACATCGTTCCATCATCGGACAGGATTTTAATCTTTCCTGTAAAATTAACGCCTCCGGGTCCATGCATCGGAAAAGAAACTTTTCCGGAGAAACTCAATTGTCCGTTCGACACAACTACGTCTGCCTCACGCAATAACTTCATTTCCAAACTCATTGTTATCGACTTGGGCTGGCTTGCAGTTAAATGAATAATTATAGCATCATCGGGATTACTGCAAAAATATTCCCGTCTATATTGAATGTTTCCAACAGTAAATGTTACTTCATCAATTGCATCCTCAAGATTTAGTTCCCGTTTATAATTTGAAAGTTGTCCTGCCGGATAATCAAAATGCATCAACAGATCGCCAACCGGAAGATGCGTGCCGAAAGAATGATAATTTCCACGAAGATATTTTGATGCAATATCGTTGCCTTCAGACAATTTACCGTCAAAAAACAACTGACGGAGTTGAGATAATTTTTCTTTTCCAAAGGGCTGTTCCTGATCTTCGTCAAACTGCCCCGACCACATTGTAGATTCATTCAAAGCAACAGTTTCCCTGTCTATTCCGCCATACACAATTATCCCTAATCTGCCGTTTCCAAGCGGGGAGGCTTCCATCCATTCTCTCGCAGGCTGTTGATACCACAGTCTGTCGTTCTGTGAATGAACTGCGAAAGTAATGAACAAAAATACAAATAAGGATATGAATCGACTCCGTTGTTTCATAAGATTGGTATTCCGATTGACAAATTATTGTAGAGGAATCTTGTACACCCGAACATCTTTAGGCGGAATCTCAAAATGAAATTTGTTTTTCATTTGCAACTGCCGACCAAACCACAACTCGCGACAGTTATAAGTAGTATTTTCATCCAAACCCAAACGCGCCAAAGGCAAATCATATTTCAAATCATATCCGAAATAGTTGAATGCGGCAACGTATAAATATTTTCCTGTGTTATAAGTAAAAATAAAATCGGCTATATCCGTGTTTCCATTGACCGGTCGAAAGCTCTTACATTCTTTTGCCATTTGCAAGATATCTTTGTTGGTCATCCATTTTTTCGCTTTGTCAGCCGTTTCTTTCAATCCTGAAATCTGACTAAAGTCGTCCCCGCACATGACAATACCGGTAATAGCGGTTGAAGTGATGCGTGCGCGATTTTCGCCATCCGTTCCGCTTTCCAGCATAAAATAGTCGGGATCGTTATAGGTATATATCTGATTGAGCCACCAGCCAAACGTGAGCGCATTTAACGTATATTCCGTATCTTCCATGCTTGCCCATGCATCGCATGCAATGCGGCGCGAATGAACATATTGAGCGGGAAAAAGCGGCGATATTGCTTCGGTTATATACATTCCTTTCAACTGTTCCAGCACATATTTCATGCCGGCAGTATAGGCTTGCATTCCCGTAGTCACATTTTTATCATAGTATGAGTCGGCTTCTAACGTACCATGTGTAAGAAAATCAAGTTTAATATATTCAAATCCGGCTTTTTTGAATTTATCCGCAAAATATTTAATGCGCTGCTGAATAGCAGGATGTGTAGGATCCATCGCCCAACCTCCGGCTATACTGTTTTGAATATGTCCGTTTGCATAGAGATAGGCGTCTTTGCATTTGTAATCCGGAGCGCCTTCAATTTCTTTCTCCGGATTTTTCCCCCAGTCGGAGAAAGGAGTAAAATAAATACCCGCTTTTTGACCGTTAGCCTTACAATGTTTTACAATATCGGCTAATTGTTCATCAGTCATCCGGTTCCAACCTGAATCCATACCGATGTAAACGACGGAATCGTTTTCAAAATTATTATTCTGAAGGTTATTCTTGAAGAAATCCGAAACTTCCAACACTTTTTGATAAGTCATATTAAATTCCATTTTCCCCCAGCTGTTCCATCCGAAAGGTTTTCCTGCATTCCATGCCAAAGGAGGAGAAATCGCTGCGCACGCGCGTCCGAAAGTTTCCATTCCGTCGCGCCAATCCTGAAAATAGCCGAAAAATACTTTGGGAGAACGGATATGAATGCCTTTTACCTTTCCGTGCGGCAATACATCACGTGTGGCTTCTCCGGTAGCGCCGGTATAAAATTCTATCCTCGAGATATTATCCGGCTTATCCGATTCAACACGAATGCCGCTTTTCCAAACATCATGTTCAACCGATCCGACTACAATCCCATTCCGCGTATCAGCATTATATACAGCTGTCACTTCGTTGCTGTTAACTCCTCCACGCAGTCGGGCCGAACGATAGCGCACCCATTTGTCATTATCAAAGGGAATTATTAAAACCCTATTATCGCCGATTCCCAATACAGGCGAATCATATCCGCGCATCGTTGAAATTGGGCACAGATAGTTGCTTGCCAATTCACTCTGTCCAACCAATTCAATATCCGTCAAAAAGAAATTCTTATCTTCATATAGATAAAAATGCTGAATTAAAGAAGGATCGCCGGTTTTCGTTCTTGTTATGGTATAACAAATCCCTATTCCGTAGGCATCATTTACGGCAGTTTTTTCAATGGAACATTCCGAATAATTTCTACCGGAGATTCTTTTGTCGAGATAAGCCATCGAATTGACATGCTCCAGAATCGTTTTTCCCTGATAGACATAATCGACGTCTCCCGATGTTTTGTCGTATTTCAACAGCCATTTCCCTTGTTGCAATTCAGCAATGTCGCCGGCAACAACCGACGACAGAGAAAACATAAAACTTAAAATTAAGAAAAATAATGATTCGAGGTATTTCATAAATGCGCCAATTTGTTTCAGAATATTATTTTTGTTGTAAGCGATTCTTTATTAGCCGTTTCTACTCTAACAAGATAGCAACCGTTCGTGAAATTGCTCATGCTTATTCCGTATTGCGTGTTGTTTAGCCCGTTTTTACTTAACAGACAAATTCCTTGAATAGAAAAAATATCAACAGATACAAAAGGTTCCTTACAGTTAATTTCCAGATTCCTTGCCGGATGATCAATAAAACAAGTTAACTTGTCAGGAGAAAAAGCAGGATTATTAATACCGGATTCAGCTCCTGTTTCTATTCTGAAAACCTGTACGTCCATCATTGGGACTGACGTCGAAAGAACGCCTGTAACCAAACTTGTTGCGCCCGACCAAAGTTCCTTCATTGAATAAGCCGTACTCATGTCAAGTCCTAATTCGTCCATTGAAATGGAAGCGTTTAAAGCGCTGCTTGTATAATTGAAAACGACCGCGTAAAGATATTGTCCTGCATTGTACATGAACAAATTTTCAGCGCCTTTGTTTGCAGAAGGTTGATAGCCGCGAACGGGATAAAATGCTTTTCCCATTCTGGCAATGTCGTTAATGTCGGGATTTGTTAAATATTCCTGCGCTCTTGTTCGAGCAAGCGGATTGCCGGGAAAAGTACCATCGATACTGAAATTATCTCCGGAAATATAGGTACCGGTAATCACAGCGGAAGTAACCCGCGCCCGGTTCTCTCCTTCAGTAAAAGAATAAAGTACCACATTATCAGGATCATTATATGTATATACGTTATCAAGCCACCAACCATAAGATAATCCGTTCATCGTATATTCGGTATCGGAAATAGACCCGTATGCATCGCAGGCGATTCGTCTCGCATGACTGTATTGAGCTGGAAATAAAGGGCATATCGACTGCGTAATAAACATATCAGGATCCAAGCTCAGCAATTTATCCGAAATATATTTCATGCCTGCATTATATGCTTGAGTTCCGGTTGTTACTGCCGGATCATAATGAGAATCAGCTTCTAAAGCTCCATGCGTCAAAAAATCCAATTTGATATATTTAAATCCGGCATTATGAAAACGATTAAGATAATAGTCTATACGCTGTTGCACGGCAGGATGCGTAGGATCTACGGCATACGCTCCGTCCAACGAATGCGGTTGTTTGTTTGCATATAAATAAACATCTTTGTAATGATAATTGGTCGTACCTTCCACAGCCCTGTTCGGATCTAATCCCCAATCAGCAAAAGGTCCCCAATAGATTCCCGCCAATTGTCCGCGTTCTTTACAGTAACTAACAAAAAGCGCTAATTGCTGGTCGGTCATATTATCCCAATAGGAATCCAAATCCAAATAAACCGTATTATCATCATTATGAAAATTATTGTTCTGCAAAGAAGAATTAATAAAATCCGAAGTTTCAAGAGCTCCTATCAAATTGAGATTCGACTGAAATCCACCCCAACTGTTCCATCCGAAAGGAGTTGGACGATCCCATTTTAATTTGCCTGACACATTCACATTGGCAATTCCATATTCATCCATTCCAGTCCGCCAATCATCAAAGAATCCGACAAATATTTTAGGCGATTTTAGCGTCGTTCCTTGAATGGAGCCATGCGGCAATGCATCTCTTGTTAAGTTACTGGTTATTCCTCCATAACATTCAATGTTAGTGATCGATTGATTTCCGGATCCGGTTAAATTAATACCTGTTTTCCATGTATCATGCTCTACGGAGCCAACAATCAAACCGTTTCGTGAATCTCCACTAAAAACAGACGTTACCTCATACGAAGTTGTACTTTGATTCAGTTGCATGGAATTATATTGCACCCACGCATCATTGTCATAAGGAACAAACAACATTCTATTATTAGCATTTGATGAAGCCAAAAAAGTATTGGTCGAGGACGAAACTACCGGAGCCATATAATTGCTCGACAGGGATTGATCGGAAATCAATTTCACTTCTGTCAGAAAATAAGAAAGTCCCTGATAGAGATAGAATATCTGTTGCATCGCAGGTTTATCCGGCGATGTAAGTTCAACAATATACTGCGTTCCGGTTCCAAAACTATCGGATATGGGAGCGCTTGTTATAGAAGCATCGGTGTAATCGGAACTCTTCAATAAAGCACTTCCGTTTTTTACTTGAGCAAATACGTTTGTTAAGATCGTATTACCTCGATAAATAAAATCTGCCGTTTTAGTAGTTATATTGTAATCAATTTTCCACACATCGCTTGCAATTGTTTGCGCTTTCACAGTCAGTGAGAAAAACAAAAAAATCACAAAGCAAAGTATTTGATTTGTCTTTTTCATTTGTATGACATTTTATTGAACGCGGATGACGCCGATAATACTGATTTCCAGTGTCATCCGCGGTCTATTACACAGTTTATTTCGCAATAAACTTAATTGTCTTTTTTGCCTGTCCATTTGTAGCTTTCAGCACGTAAACACCTGGAGTAAGCGGTAATTGCACTGCGGTATCATTTGCTTTAAAAGTAGCGGCGAGCTGTCCGTCAACTGAAAAAACGGAAACTGTATAACCGTCCAGATTAACCATGTTTAATGTGCCATTAGCATAATAAGCGCGAGCCGTTTCATTTGCGACATTGACTATGCCTGTTTGGTCGTAAGCTTTTACAGTAAAATAAAACCATGTACTGTCATACGCATCTATGTATTGAGAAGGAACATATACAATGCAAGTATTCCGGTCAACTTGATCTCCAAACCCCCACACTCCTATGCCAGCCGCTTCATCGTTTTCGGGAGGCGTTGGCCATGCAATATAAATTGATGTTAATCCGGCATCTTTATCACAAGCCCAATTTTCCAGTCGAGTGAGGCTTGCAGGAAGTTTGAGAGTCGTTAAAGCCTGATTGTTACTGAACGTCCATGCAGCTATTGATGTAACGCCTTCCGGCACAGTGATAGACTGAACGGCTGTGGCGTCAAAAGACCAGTTTGAAATCACGTTTACAGTAGAGGGAATCGTTACCATTTTTAAGCTGGTACAACTTTGAAAAGCGCAAACTTGTATTGATGTTACGCCTTCGGGGATAGTTACAGCAGTTAGACTGGAGTCTGACTGAAAACAATGTTGCGAAATTTCAGTCAAATCCGGAGAAAGTTGGATGAAAGCTAATTTTGGACAGTTATTAAAAGCATAGTCTTCAATAACAGAAGCATTAACCATATTTTCTACTGCGATCAGTTTGGGAGAATCTTTAAAAGCGCTGTCAGCAATTGCCGTAATGCTTGTCGGTAGTGTTACTTGCATGAGATTCAGTGAAGATTGAAAAGTAGAATGCCCAATTGCCACTACATTGTAGGTATTACCATTGTAATCTACCGTGGCCGGTACTTCTACTGTTGTCAGATCGTATCTCGGCTGCGTATTGCCATTCATTGGCATGGCAGCTGTTTCTGCCGTCAGATTGGTATCATCCAGCGTGTAATACAAATCGCCGACGAGTACCGGCGTTGTTGCGTCCTGAGCTTTTGCACCCAAGGTGAAAAGACACATCATAACTAAAAATAAAGTAAATTTGTTCATGATAAAAAAAAATTAAATTGTTAATAAATAATTTTGAATGTTTTTGTCGTTTTATCTGTTTGTACGTTCACAATATATGCGCCGCGCGACAAAGCGGAAACGGGAATACTGTACGCCGCATCTCTACCCATTACAAATTGTCCGGCAATATTATAGATTCTGACAGATTCTATCGCTTCATCGGATTTAACATATAAAGTTCCTTTATTCGTATAAACGGAAATTGCGGGAGGATTAATTTCTGCAATACCCGTTGGAGAAGGATTGTAGAGATGGATAGCGAAACCGCCTCCTTGTGCCGCATGAATAGCGCGTACATCGCCGCTTGTTACAGTTGTCGTTTCGTCAACGTACGCTTGAGGTTGAGTGTCGGAATTGTCGGCGTCATGAAAAACAGTAGCATCATATTTCATTCCCGCAGGCAAGAAAGAAAAGTCAACTACCATATCGCGCTCTGTCCAATTGGTCATTCCTCCGACATACCAATCATCGCCTTTTTGTTTTGCAATCGAAATGTATTCGCCCAATTCCGATTCTAAAGGAACCGTTTTATCCCAGGTGGAAGGCGTTTTGACCAAGAAATCCCTAACGTCGGGGAACATATCGTACCGCGTAGGCGAATCGGACAAACAGGCGAGCCACTGATCATAGATCATGTACATAGACATTTCATGGGCTATTGTTCCCATGTTCATTGGCGGAGTATCGTCTATGTCAATCGGTTGAAATTCTGCTTGCGTTACGTTCCGCAACAAACCGGGCGTATAGTCTTCAGGACCTGCCAGCGAGCGGATAAACGGAAAAAGCACATGATAATCGGGACCGGTATCGGCGCGCCAAAAATTATCTTCTTCTCCCCGTACAGCTTCAAAGTTGAGCATATTGGGATAAGTCCGGTTCAATCCTGTCGGCACAGGGCAACCGTGAAAGATAGCGACCATCTTGTTATCTGCAAGCTTTTGCGCCAATTGGCGTCCCCAACGCATCGCTATTTGGTCGTTGCGCTCAAAGAAATCAATTTTTGCGCCTGAAACGCCTCTATTTTTCATTGTCACAATCCAGTCTTCAGGATCTTCAAGCGCACAACTCGCCCATGTCCACACAATAATTTTTACATTTTTATTTTTCGCGTATGTACAAAGTATCTGCAAATAGAGATCTTCATCTTGCCAGCCGGAATCAATAGTCATGTATGGCACTCCGTGCGCCGAAGCCCAATCGACATAATACATATAAAGTTCCAGACTTAAATTGGTATTTCCCGATGGGAAATCAACGCCGTCAAGCACAGCTTTGTGCAACCATTCCCACGAAGTATTTCCGGGTTGAATCCATGATAAATCGCCTGTCAGCTGGCAAGGTTCGGCAAGCAGATACACCAGATTGTTATTCAACAACTCTTTATCGTCATTTGAAACAATAAACACACGCCATGGGAAAGTGCGGGTTCCATCGGTTTGCGCTATGTAATCGGCTCGAACGGTGGGCAAATGATTGGAATAATAATTCGTTGGATCATCCACGGCAAGCGGATAATGCGCCCACATTCCTTTCATCGACTTTGTGCCGTTGGCTGTAATATACAAACCCGGATAATCGTATGTATCAGCTTCTGTTACAGCTAATTTAACAGGCGAATCGGGATAAGAATACAATACAGGCGAGACTGCCCATTTTCCGGCTGTCATACTTGTTACTGTCGGATAAATGTTATATGTCCGTTCAAAATTTTCAAGATCGGTACATTCGGGGAAATACACTTTGGGATCGACCGAAAAGTTCAAAACCATATCCTCGTTGTTAATGGTAATCTGACCGGATAAGCGGGTAATGAAACGATAAGCGATTCCTTCGTTGTATGCTCTGACAAGTAAATCATAGTTTTCGTTGAACGTTATAAGCAACTCGTTGTATGCTTCCGTCAAAGTTTTATTTTTTCCAATAAAAACGTCCAATTGATCGTTTACGTTATTTGTTGTCGTTCCTTTTACCGTTCCGGCTCCAATAACCGTTCCGTCTTCCAAATTCAATCCAATAGAAGAAGGCGCTATCAATTGCATTTCTCCATTCCAAATTTCATATTGGATACCGTTATTGACTGTTAAATCAATTTTCAACTGCCCATTAGGAGAAATCACTTCATAGTCGGAAGCTTGTATTCCTACCCAACTAAGAAGTAACAAGAGTGACGATATAATTATTTTTGCGTTCATTACTGATATTTGCGTTTCTTTGATTATCAGGAGATGGCGGGTCAAGCCCGCCATGACCACTAATTATATCCCGGATTTTGATCCGAAGCGGGGATATCCGGATTAGTATTGATTTCC
>Ga0123354_10016595_pt1 | contig 11540 bp, 14 predicted proteins | sample TergutLab28metaG_2_FD_97872 | JGI IMG/M metagenome (GOLD analysis project Ga0123354, IMG submission 97872) | Labiotermes labralis P4 segment gut microbial communities from Petit-Saut dam, French Guiana - Lab288 P4 | ecosystem: Host-associated > Arthropoda: Insects > Digestive system > Gut ... | reverse complement strand
TTTTGACGCGCTTCTTCCTTTTCTTCTGCGCTCAATTCAACTGTGTGGTTAACGCAGACTTGGCAGTCTATCGGATTTCCGATTTCAATATTGTCCTCTTGGTAAAAATGGAAAGCCATCGAATATATCTCCATGTCCGTGAATCCATTACAACCACTTTTCTTTACCTCGTTCAAAATATAGGTAATGCAGGCGTCAAGGTTTTTATTTTCTTTTCTGAGCGATAAGGCAAATAATTCATCGTTTGCTGCCTGTTGTTCCAAATACGTTTGGATGGTCTGTTTGAAAATTTCTGTTGATTTCATATTCTTCTATTTTTATTGGGAGCGGAATTGCTTCCGCTCTCCTGTTAATACTTATTTTATTTCAGTTCCGAACAATTGATTGAATATTACAACAATTTCATCTCTTTTGTAAATATCTGAACTTCTGGATACGTGATGATATACATTAATTTTTCCAATCTCGTATGCCATATCGTCTTTTGTAAGCCGTTTATTATTCTCAATCTTTTTTAAAGTTCTTGAAAAAATACGCTTATAATTGTTCGCCTGTACCCATTTATCCCGCTTCGCTCTACACTCCTCCAAAGTCGGAGCTACCACAGAAAACAGGCTACCCGTCTGGCTTCTGTAATCATATTGATAGAATACACAGTCTGGGCGGTGAGCGGGACGAAACGTCGTGTAATTTTCTTCGCCTGCTTTGCAGACGGAACAGCCTTTTTGATTGATTGAATTTTCCGTTGTTTTCATATTGATTTCAATTTTTAAATGTTATACCAAATTCAGGTACTTCACTACCGAAAAATTCGGGAAATGCCTTTACAAGCTTTCTGCTGTTATTGTTATCCGCTAAGTAGAATAATTTTTGCAGCCCCGCGTAAAAAGAGCCTTCGCCTGTTCGTGTGCCGTTGTGCATCTGCATGAATACGCTTTGTTGTTTACTTTCCATATTTTTATGAATTTATGGGGCAGGGAATACCTGCCCCTGTTAATACTATTTATTCGTTTCTATTATATGACTGTAATCAACAAAATACTGTAAGCTGTTTTCAAAGTCATCAATAAAAAAACCTTTTTCCGTTTTTTCTGCTATTGCTTTTTTACCATATTCAATTACAGAGCCTGTCTTTTCCCATTCTCCCGATTTTACGCCTTTGACAAACTCGCGCACATAACATTGATAAGGGACTTTCATCACACAATATCTCATGTCTGTTACATGCTTGAGTAGCTTTTTCAGTTCCTTTCGTTCTTCCACGACATTAATTTGCTTTTCATACACAACATTTTCCGTTGTAATGCCGATAATTCTTACTCGAAACAATCCGTTTCCGTACTCAAAACAAGTACGATGACATTCTTTGGCTTCCAATTCAAATAAAGCCGTAATAATTTGATTGATTTTTCTTTCCATTTTTGTAATTATTTGATTGTTAATAAATTCGTTAATTTTTTACGTTACAAAAGTCCTTCTTCTGCAAAACTCATGTAACTTTCGCTTGTCATGATTATATGGTCATACAATTGTATGCCGACCGCTTCACATCCTTTTTGAATGCTTTTTGTTAATTTTAAATCTTCACTGCTCGGATTTAAGCTGCCTGAAGTATGATTGTGTGAAATTAATATATAGGATGCCGATACCTTTAATGCCGTTTGTAAAATAATCCGCACGTTCATATTTACATTACTTATCCCGCCCTTGCCAATGCAGGAAATTCCTAAAACCCGCGCTGCACGATTTAGAAACAGCACGTATGCTTCCTCATGGTGTTCCATGCAGTCCTCAAAAGCTACCGACAATATTTTGGCCGCTTCTTCCGTCGTTTTAACTGTGGCTCTTTCAGAAGTTCTCACATTGTCTTTATAGGATACCGTAATTTCCGGAATTGTAAAATAATCGACTTTCATAATTTTAAGAATTAAAATATTATTAATGAGATGATTAAAATCAGTATAAGAATAGAAATGACTGTAAAAAGGACAGATAAAAGCAATCCAAACAGTCGTAAAACAAGCCTCAAAACCTTGTATCCAAGATAAATCCCCACTATTGTCCAGATACTCGCGCCACAAGCCCAAATGAGCCACATAACCAATCCCAAAGCAACCAATCCCCAAAAATTTCTATGTTGATTCCAGAGGAGAGAGTTTTTTTGTTTCACTATTTTTTCTTCATTTCGTTCCATATCATGACTTTTTTTTTATCTCATGCCTCATCCGTCGTCGGTCGTTTATTGTTTCAAGGGCAACAATGGCGTAGGAGGCAGGACTGTCAAGGTTTTTGCAAACAAATACGCTCGCCCGAAGGGAAAGAGGAAGATTTTTTGCAAAACCTTTAGGCTTGACCTTTACAGTCCGTGAAGCCTCCGTAAACACCTTTGCCCGAAAAACAATAAAGACCAAAGACGGATACAATAAACAATGAGGAATGATTGGGACAAAACGAAAAGAAGAAAAAATGAGATTTTAAATATTTAACATGCGAAACCGAAAAGTCGAGCCGAAAAAATTCGTGATATTAAAAAATGTATTATTTTTGCGATTAATTGTACGACAGAATGAAAAAGAGTAATATAAATAAGGATTTGAATAGACTGATTCCGATAGCAGATGAACTTTTGGAATTGGAAATCCCTCAGTTGGGATTTATTTCTGCCGGATTTCCTTCTGAAGCGTATAATTATTTGGAAGAAGGGATTGATTTTAACAGACTGTTGATAAAACACAAAGAATCAACTTTTTGTCTGTGGGCAGGAGGCGATTCCATGAAAGGAGATGGAATATTTAAAGGCGATTTGCTTGTTATTGACAAGTTGTCAGAACCTCATGAAAATTCTATACTTGTATTCTCTGTCAATGGCGAATTTACATTGAAACGATTAAAGTATGGCGTTGGTTTTGTGGAGCTGGTTTCATCCAATCCGGATCAGGATTCAATCATAGTTCGGGAGGGTGAAGAATTACGGCGTTGGGGCGTATTAACACATTCAATTAGAATGCACTGACTATGTTTTTTGCTTTGGTCGACTGTAATAATTTTTTCGTGTCCGTTCAGCGCGTTTTTGATTCACGTCTTGAGGGAAAACCGGTTATTGTATTATCGAATAACGACGGTTGCGCTATATCCAGAAGCAATGAAGCCAAGGCGCTGGGCATAAAAATGGGCGCGAATTTTTTCGAGATAGAAAATATTGTAAAGCAGCACAATATTCAGGTATTTTCGACGAATTTTGTGCTAATTGCTGATATGTCAATGAGAGTAAAAGGGTTACTTTCCATGTATTGCCCTGAATCAGAGGATTATTCCGTGGATGAATCATTTTTATCGCTAAAAGGCTATGAGAGATACAATTTAAAGGAATACTGTACAACCATTGCCCAAACAATAAAGCAAGGCACAGGAATACCGGTGAGTATTGGAGTAGCGCCAACAAAAACGCTTGCTAAAGTAGCCAACAAGTATGCAAAGAATTATCCCGGATATAAAAGCGTTTGCGTAATTGACACTGAAGAAAAACGGATAACCGCTTTGAAAAAATTTGAAATCGGCGACGTGTGGGGAATCGGACGGCAATATGCAAAACGGTTGACGGAAATGGGCGTTAAAACTGCATACGATTTTACGCAGACGCCTCGAGCGTGGGTGAGAAAGAATATGACGGTTATCGGCGAGCGAACTTGGCGGGAGCTACAGGGCGAGCCGTGTATTGAAATGGAAACCATGCAACCGGACAAGCAAAGTATTATGGTTTCGCGTTCATTCGGAAAAATGATAAAGGATTATTCGGCAATAGCCGAAGCGGTTTCGACCTATTCATCAATGGTTGCCGCCAAGCTGCGAACTCAAAAATCATGCGCTAAAAGCCTTTTGGTGTTTGTCGATACTAATCCTTATCGTGAGGACTTGGCACAGTACAGTCAGCATATTATTATAAACATGCCTGTGGCAACAAATTCGACTGCTGAAATAATCCGATATGCTCTACAAGGCTTGAGAAGCATATACAAGAGAGATTATTTGTACAAAAAAGCAGGCGTAATGGCTATGGATTTATGCAGCCAAAATGCAGTACAGGCTAATCTGTTTGATACCGTAAACCGCGAAGCTGATAAAAGGCTGATGAGTGTTCTTGATACGGTCAATAACAGATACGGACGAAATACCTTAAAATTTGCCGTAATGGGCGATGGCAAAGCATGGAAAATCAAGCAGGAACGGCTTTCACCCTGTTACACAACCCGAATGTCCGATTTTCCATTAGCGTATTGAATAATTGAGTAATTGAATAATTGAATAACTGATAAAATGTGCTTTTACAATTCACAGTCAAAGAGGGCATTGGACTTGGCAAAACGGTACGGCAGACGTTCCGATATTATAGAAATGGTTCAGGAAATAATTGATGAGCAGTATAAGATTACAGCTTTTACCAATCCCGATTGCGCCATTATAACGCCTGATTCTGAAATTCAGGTTGCCAGATGGGGACTGATTCCGTCATGGACAAAAACAGAAGACGAAGCGGCAAAAATAAGGAAAATGACATTGAATGCCCGTTCGGAAACGGTTTTTTCCCTGCCGTCTTTTCGCAATTCAATTATAAAAAATCGTTGTTTAATACCCTCGACAGGTTTTTTTGAATTTCATCATGAAGAAAAAGATACCATTCCGTATTATATATATTTGAAAGAGGAGGAAATATTTTCATTGGGCGGCGTTTATGAAGTGTGGAATAACCAATACACAAATGAGATTATTCATACTTTCTCTGTTATAACCGTTCCGGCAAACGAATTATGCGCTAAAATCCATAACGGCGGTAAAAATCCTTTTCGTATGCCCCTGATAATAAGCCATGAAAGAGAGAAAGAATGGCTTGATATGTATTTGAAACTGCCAGAAATTACCGATTTCTTGCGTCCTTTTAATTCGGATTTGATGGATGCTTACCCTGTTACAAATGATTTTCTTAAAAAAAACTCCAAAGATGCATCCATAATACATCCTGCTGCATAATAAAGCCCGATTTTCTTACGATCGGGCTATGAAAATTGAACTAGTTCATGCACGGCGGAGCTATCCAGATTATTTTACTTTTCTGTGGTTTGTTCTTATTTCTTATGTGTTCACGAAAAGAATCATTGATAAACTCTCGGAATATTTTAGACTCGCGAGTTCCTATACGATAGCTTAAAAAGATGAGAACATCCATGTTGTAATAAATACGCTGACATTCGATTTCTTTATAAATGTATCTGCGAAGATAGGTAACCTCTGTTTCATTCAACAAATTATTTTTAAAAATACTGCGAATGTTTCCCTCTACTTTCTGAGGAAAGCAGTTAAAAATCTTGTAAATATCTGTTTTGCTGACCCATAACGTATTATTAACCAATTCGGCTTCTACCGACGGTCTTTTACCGTCTTCCACGATTATTTTAATAAATCCCGTTTCCATTTTTTTTAGTTTTAAAATCAGACAATCATTTTCATTTCTTCGCATGGAAATTCATTTTCTTCTGACGTCGAATTATCATTCGCATTTGCCGTACAGCCAAGAAAATAATCTATCAAAGACACAAAGAAATCTTTTATTGTATTCGGTTTATTTTCAATTACATTGACCTTTGTTGAAAATATCTGTCGATCTGTTTTGTGCATCCTGTTCCAAACTTTAGATGTCAGGTTTTCCCAAATGGCGTCTGATATATTTCCGGTAGATATTTTCAGTGAATTCATTATGTCTTCAAGCGTTACTTCTTTTTGTCCTGCTAAGAATTGCAGTTTCATATCCAGTTCCTTTACGTTTGAGGCAAATATGTTCATTTCGTGACTGATTTTTTTATCTGTAATCCGGGCATATAGCTGTGTTGTACTTATTTTTGTATGACCAAGCATTTTACTTACGCTTTCAATGGACACGCCTTTGGTCAAAGTCAGGGTCGCAAATGTGTGCCTTGCAACATGCGAGGTCACTTTTTTATTAATCCCGCATATCTGTCCCATTGTTTTCAATAACCGGTTATAGTAAATATTTCCAAAAACAGGTAATGACAGGCCATTTTTTACTTTTCCACTGTATTTTTCCAGAATCATTTTTGGAATATTTAATAATGGAATATTATATTCAATGTTTGTCTTTATTCGTTTGCCTCTTATCCACATATTACCCTCAATAGAAGATTGTATTTGACTGTTTGTTAGGTGTTTGACATCTATATATGCCATTCCTGTAAAGACGCAAAAAATAAATATGTCTCGAACTTTTTCTAAATTTTTATCTTCAAATTGACAATCAAGAATCGTTTCTATCTCCGATTGTGTTAAATATCCCCTGTCCACTTTCTGCAAGCGCAATTTGCGTTCCTTAAACGGATTTCGCGCGATAATACCTCCTTCTACCGCTATTTCCATTATATGCTTGATTCTGTTGAGTACCGGAAATGCGCCATTGTTTGAATAGCTGTATTGGGTATATAAATAGATTTCGAAATCATCTATAAACTGCCTGTTTACTTCCCTTATTGCAATGTCGTGCAAATTAAATTTATACATTATGAAATCGGATAAAAGTTTTCGAGTATGACTGTATCCGTAACAGGTAGATTTGCATACACTTATTCCTATCAGCTTCTCTTTCTCTCTGTTATGTGAATCAAACAATTCCAGCAAACTTACCTGTTTTGCATCCAAGCCCAGAAAAACGTTTTTAATTTTTTCTGCCGTCACATAATTATCCCGTCCCTGCAAATCTCTATATGTATTGTATATAGAGGCTATCGTGTTTTCTACGATTGAATTGATTTTTAAGGCATCCGCCGTTCTTCCGGTTGCCTTGCTCGCTTCAACATCCCAATACTTGGGGTTTACATCACATTTCATTCCGAAACGTGCTTCTTTTCCGTCAACGGTTATCCGGCAGTAGAGCGGAATCATTCCGTTTGATTTTTGTTTGTCTCTTTTCAGGTAAAAGAGTACCTTAAATGTACTTCGCATAACTAAAATTTTAAATTACAAAATTACTTTATGAATCTCAATTTTAGTTTTATGCAGGGTGGACAATTTTGGACAGTAAATGGACAATGCAGAGAATTTTACTGTTTTTTTGTCCGGTTTTTTAAGGGGGTACGAATTGGGTTAAAAACTTTGTCCTTATTTGTCCAATTTTTGTCCACCTGTCAAGACATGAATAACAAAAAAAAACTTTATATTTACTTATATGTCCGAATTTTGTCCTATCTTTGTCCAACGATATGCATATCATCTGCATTCATGTGTTTAGTTCTACTTTAGCAGATTAAAAAAGTTAATAAAGAACCACATAGAGTGCATAAAATTTGCTGCTTGATTGACATTGATATCCTACGGCAAACTTAAAATGATTTCTTTTCATTAAGCCGATGTATAACCAATGTAATAGATTCATTATAGTTACAGTCCTTGCAGAAAGTTGCTTTTGTGTCTCCCATATAATCAAAGTATAATTGGTTTTTCTCTCTTTCAATTTGTATATCTTCAATTTTACTTTTTGATTATATTTCAATTTTCTGTAAAAATTTTCAATAGGGGCAACAGGTACAAGTAAAAATGAAATAAAAAATAAAAAAGGTAAAATAAATATGGCACAAGATAGATATTCAATTTTCTTTATTCCTTTCTTTTTTTTATGATCATTAATTATTTCTTTTGGAAAATCGCAAAAAACAAACGTCCAAGTCTCACGAACCTCTTTATTAAAAAGAAGAGGTAGATTAACTACGATAATTCCTGAAATTGTGTATATCCAAATAGTCATAATGCAAACAAACAGTTATTGTTATTGAAGGATAATAAGTAACGGTTAATCTTTTCTAATGAGGATTTCATTTTTTTCAGTTCCTGTTTTTTAGATTATTTTATTAAGTTCATCTATACTCATATTCAATTAGGATAAAACACCCAGTTCCCATTATAATCTTTCTTATATGTTCCTACAACATTTCCATATTTATCTTTTTTTACAATGTTGCCATTATAATCTTTTGAATAGGTATATTCAATGTTCCCATATTGATCTTTTTGTACCGTATTCCCGGAATAATCTTTTTCCTGAGTACTTTGAGTGTTTCCATATTGGTCTTTTGTTACGTCTCTACCATTATAATCTTTAGATTCTTTTTTAATAACATTTCCATATTGGTCTTTCCAAACAAAATCTCCGTTATAGTCAGTACTACCAGTAGCTACAACGTTTCCATATTGATCCTTTGCTACAGTATTTCCATTGACGTCTTTTGAATAGGTCAATTCAGTGTTGCCATTTTTATCTTTCTGTATCGTACTTCCATAATTACCTTGGGATACATTTCCACCCGTATTGCTTTTAGATTCTTTTTTGATAACATTTCCATATTGATCTTTCCAAACAAAATCTCCGTTATAGTCAGTACTACCGGTAGCTACAACGTTTCCATATTGATCTTTTGCTACAATATTTCCGTTATAATCTTTTGAATAGGTTAATTCCGTGTTGCCATATTTATCTTTCTGCACTGTATTTCCGGAATAATCTTTTTCTTGAGTACTTTCAGTATTTCCGTATTTGTCTTTGGTCACATCTTTACCGGAATAGTCTTTGCTTTCTTTCTTAATAACATTTCCATATTGGTCTTTCCAAACAAAATCGCCATTATAATCATAATTTCCAGTAGCTACGACATTTCCATATTGGTCTTTTGCTACGACGTTTCCACTATAATCTTTTGAATAAGTTAATTGAGCATAACTTGCTTTGCAAATTAATACTATTACAATCAGAATTAATACCCTTTTCATTTTTAATAATATTTTCTATTTTTCCGCCTACTCTCTCCAGTTTTCAGCATCCCTGTTTGTACTAATTTTTTAATTATAAGGCATGGTACTCGCCTTAATTTTATCAGAGGTATCACCACAATACCGTACTCACAAAGGAAAGCCCATGCCTTTAAACAACATGAGCATTTACCTATCCCCGCTGCGAGTACTTTTTAGAATGTGGTGAATATTCTGATAATTTTGCAGCAATAAAGCAAACGCTTTATATTATTATTATTCAATGCCTTAATCCATTATTAATTCATAAGCAAATAGTTTTTGAGTTTATTGTGCAAAAATAGTTAATATTTTTGACATCTCATCATTTGCCTGAAAATATTTTAATCAAAACATCCGGCATGGACTTTTTTATTCCACTTTTTCGATACAAAAGTATTTGATTATTCAATACGATTGAAATGATCGCAAGGCTTGCAATTATGTTAAATTATATATCTCCTTCTATGACAACTAATTCTCTATCTAAAACTATTTTCTTTGGTTCTGCATAATTTCCTCTAATAAAATAGTTTTGGGCAATAGACTCATCAAATTCCTTGATGAAAGCTTCCCTGATTCTTGCACGTTTCTCATTAACAGCATTCTTGGTGGGATCAACCAAATCATCAATACTCTTTCGGAAATTGGCAATATGTCCCTTGTTCGCTAATTTTTTATAAATCTCAAGTAATTCGTTTCGATGCACTGATAAATGCTTAAATAAAATACCTTCAGGATGCTTCAAAAATAAGAAGAATAGAGCTTTAGGAAGTGGATGCATCGTTATTTCCTTGTTGTAGTCAGGTAAAAGTATGCGATAATCTTTAGTAATAATAAGTCTGCTTAGTTTTACTTCCGGATTGAAAGATAATAGCGATTTCAATACCATTTCATTGACGCCGATTTGTTTTAACTTCTCAACGCGTTCTTCAATTTCTTTTATCAATTTTCCCGCAGCATGGCCATAGTTGAAATCTGCTCTGTCTTCAGGTTTTATATCACTTTTTTTTACTTCGGATAATACATAACCACTCAGAATACTTTTTAGATATGATTTAAACTGCTCCCCAATGTCTGTTTCTTTTATATTGGTAAACTGATAATATGAAAACTCATATTGTTCGTTTGGATAAAACTTTCCCTTGTATTTCAATAATCCTCCTGTCAGATTTACATTTTCTGTTCTATATGATAAGAAGTTATTGTAAATCGTTTGTGTTTCTATCTTATTCAATATAATATTCTCCTTGCTAAGAAATGGGAATAAATAAGTAACAGTATCATTATTAATATTTTCAATAACTTTGGGGAGATAAATAAAATAGCCGCCCTTTTCCTGAAACAAATTGCATATCTTTTCATAATTTTCTGTAATATATTTGTTTAATTCAGTATTGTACTGACTTTCAATATATATTATTTGCTTTGATACGGGCTTAAATGGTAAATCTGAGTTTAGCAAAATAATTTTGGCTTGCTTTATTTGTTCTTTTCGTCTTTTATCTGATTGTTTTTCATTCTTATTATTTTTGTATTCGGAATAAATAAAATGCGGGATAAAAAGCAAGAGAACAGGCGCTAACAATATTAAACCTAAAGAAAGAAGAAAATAGTATAGTACCATAAAACCACGAGTTTTCTTTTTAGGTATTTTATCCGATATATAGATGAAAAATGACGCTATAATACAAACAATAGCGTATATGATTAGCCAAACAAACCAGTGATTCATAAATATTATGTGCAAATTAGGTTCAAAATTAATAAATTTTTTCTAACTTTGTATAATGTTTTATAGACGAAAAATTATATTATCATTATTACAACTATTTGATAACAAGATTGATAAGATTAGTTTACAAAAATTATTATTCTTGTTTACCAAAGGTCAAAAAAAAGCCGAATACGATTTTATTCCATACTTGTATGGCTGTTATTCATATTCAGCAAGTGCAGATTTGACGGCTATGGTTAGCAAAGGGATGCGTAAGCTTGCAGTTCAGCCTTGCGTATGGTTGTCGTCCAGTCTTGCGCAAGGCTGCAACTATTTCATATACAAGGCATCCACATCATATGTGGGTGCTCATTAATCACTTTATTAAAAATTTAGTCGTAAATTTGTCGTTTAGTTATTGGAATTGTCTTGACAAAATAAATGAAGAAAGATGAATTATTACAGCACAAATAAACAAGTCCCGTTAGCTACGCTGGAAGAAGCCGTTTTGAAAGGATTGGCAAGCGACAGAGGGCTTTATATGCCTGAAAAAATAAATATTCTGCCAAACGACTTTTTTGAGCATATTACGGAAATGTCTTTCCATGAAATGGCGCTGGCGGTTGCATCGGCATTTTTCGGCGACGATATGGAACCTGCCGAACTGAAAGCGATTGTCGATGATACGCTTTCTTTTGAAACGCCGGTGGTTCGCGTTAAAGATTCGATTTACAGTTTGGAATTGTTTCACGGACCAACGCTTGCCTTTAAGGATGTAGGCGCGCGGTTTATGGCGCGTTTACTTGGCTATTTTATTAAAAAACAAGGAATTAAAGATATAAAAGTTTTGGTTGCCACATCCGGCGATACGGGTAGCGCCGTTGCTAACGGATTTCTCGGCGTGGACGGAATACATGTATATGTGCTGTATCCCAAAGGGAAAGTAAGCGCCATCCAAGAATGTCAATTTACTACTTTGGGG
>Ga0123354_10016594_pt1 | contig 11541 bp, 11 predicted proteins | sample TergutLab28metaG_2_FD_97872 | JGI IMG/M metagenome (GOLD analysis project Ga0123354, IMG submission 97872) | Labiotermes labralis P4 segment gut microbial communities from Petit-Saut dam, French Guiana - Lab288 P4 | ecosystem: Host-associated > Arthropoda: Insects > Digestive system > Gut ... | reverse complement strand
AGATAGATAGATAGATAGATAGATATAGAGATAGATAGATAGATAGATATAGATATATCAATAGATAGATCTCATAAACGGCACTATTTTCGAGTGAAAACTGATTGGACAGGAAATGCGTTTTTTTTCTGCAACTTCCGTCTGAAACATTTCTCATTCTAAGAATAATTCAGCTAGATATAAAATATTTCATAGGTCTTCATGTTATTCTTGTCACATTTTAAGGAAACTTGAATATTTTCAACAGATCTTCGAAAAATACTCAAATACCAAATTTCATGAAAATACGTCCTGTGGGAGCCGAGTTTTTTCCCATGAGAACGGACAGACGCACACACATGACGAAGTGATGAGCAACAGTCGCTTTTTGCAGTTTTGCGAAAGCGCCTACAAACGAGACACGACAGTCACAATACCCGGTGGGCCTGCATGAGAATTACGCTTAAGCTGTCCAGATTGGAACCAAGTGCGAGAACTAATAAATATAAAATGCAAAGTTGTCCCGCGCATGTCCACTCATTCTTTAACCTCGGAATTGGATAGGGGTTACAGGTCAGCTTCGCGCTCCGGCCGCTTCATCCCCGGTAACAAAGACCCTGGTATGCATCGAATAGGAGGCTGGGTAAGTCTCAGATCCGGTCTGGACATTTTTAAGAAAACTTCCTGGCCCCTTCTGGGAATCGAACCACGATACCTCGGTTTTCAGCCCGTAACCTACTCACTATACGGACTAAGCCATCCCCAGTCCTAAACGTACAGCCTACAATAGAAATGTGGCCGTTGCATATATGGTTACAAGTACGGAAATCACCCCCCCCCCTCTTTGGAAATAAACGAGGAAATGGTGGCAACTTTGAACGACAGAGTGACTCACAGCAAGGGCGCTGAAATCTCAGGCGCCTGGTCGCCCAAGAGAATGAATTTTGAACAGTGGCCGCAAATAGTTTCAGCATAATTATTTCACATTTTTCTTTACATACAAAAACATGTACCGGTTCAGATGCAACAAGCAGAGGGCGACAGATAACAGCAAAGTTCACAGATAATTCCAGAACTGTGAGTCCCCTGTGTAAAACGTCACCCTGTCACCCGTCTGGCGCCTGGAATATGGAGATGGCTCCTATGTTTTTGGAAATGGGTCCCTGACCTCGAGGAACAACGGAATCCTTTGAGGACGAAAATCGGTCTACATTACAGATTAAGTCAGTTCGTGACTCACTGAGAACACTACACGTTCATTAGAAAACCCATTCGCAGAATCTGTGCAGGGAACAATTGCTTACTGAAATGAAACACATAAGACACATAAATACGCCATGTGGACAAAAAACAGCATCTTAAATCTTACGACGCGTTTAATCACCAGGCTTTAAAGACAAGTGAACTCGCCCGCCAGCTGGGAGAAAGGGAAGCATCAATTCAACCAGGAGTACACACGTTCCAAAAATATAGCAACCACGTCAAAATTCTAGGCCCCAGATGGGTAACATGAAGCACGTTCCATGCTGAGGGCCCACAAATATTAGGGGCCACCGTACAAAATTTAGACTCCCGGGATTTGTGTCCCCCTAGATTACACTAAGTATCCTATGTTTATTGGGCCGTACATCATTGTGATAGTTGAAGAATAAAAGACCAACTTGATGTCACTTGGTATTTTATTTCACTTCTTATGTAGGCGTATCCGTGTTGCAGGCTGAAGCCTGCAACCCGGATACCACTCCAACCCAACCACACCGAATCTCCAACACACATCGAACTAAGAACAACACGACCAATATAGTAATTCAACAGAACAGTCGCAAGCTCCTGATGATGGATATATTAATGTCCGAAACATGTTGAACGCATAAGAAGTGAAATAAAATAGCAAGTGACATCAAGTTGATCTTTTATTCTTCAACTACACTAAGTATGTTCGTGTCCTGTGACACCAGTTGTGTCCTCTAATCATCAAAAACGCCAGAATGTAACAAGTTGATTAGAGTTGTGAGAGCTGCTTAAGGAGGAAAGAAAACGCCCAGCCGTATGAAAACACAATTCTTCCCTACAGACATCTCTGAACACAGCCCCAGAATTCAAAGGTATGTACGGGACACCACGTTCTGCTATGCGGAGCCAATCAGCCGAATGGGTTATTCGTAGTCTGCCTTCGCTGTACAACGTGCAGGGGTTAAACTAAGTAAATAAAACAGATATAAACCCATTTAAAACATTGGATAAAGCTTTCAATCGCACTCGGAGAATATAATTTCTTGCATTTAACTATACGGATATAAAACGTTTCAAATGCAATTCCACGAACTGTATTTAAAAAAAAAAAAGACAACGCGTGTTCTGTTCCCATAGTACGGAGTGATTGGTTTCGGTACTGAAAATCACGGAGCCTACATTTATCCTTGCCTTTTTTCTGCGGGCGATATCTACAGTCCTTCACCACTCGTCATTTCTGGTTTTGTGATTTATCATTTTTGCTTGAAATAAATGAGAATGTTTCCCTTCTATGTAAGAGCGCTTTCAGCAGGCACAATTCAGCAACGAACATTAAAAACGAGCATATACAGACGCAGGGGTCCTTGCTGAGAAGCTAACAGTCGCTTAGTAGGTCACGACATTCCCCGTCTCTAGTGACACTTGATTCATTACGTATTCGAAGTATAACCGATACACGTGGATCTGATTAAGGGTCCGAAATTCAACTTTGGGCAGGCAACGAGTGTCTTCTGCAAAGGCACTTCAGAGGCAATGACAAGCGTCCCAACGTTGGCTGTTCCTTGCATATGGATCCCATTTTTCAACAACCAAAAATCGGAACCTTTAATAACATTTATATGGTGTGCGTGAAGAAAAGAACACATTTTAACCCTTCGAGCAATGAATAAGGAACAGTAATTTATTATCAACAGAGATAATTGACACACAGGTACAAACACTGAAATTGTAATGCAATAAGAATAAGAACAGGAATAAGAATACTGGAACCCAGACGCTCAGTTCACTTACTTATTTTTCTTTACATATCCGTTCCCTCTTCCATCCCAGCGTGCTAATTGTTTACTGTAGACTTGACACCTCCAATCGTTTTCATGTTGAAATGTAACACAATAACAAGCAGGCACAAAGAAATGTCGCAGAGTTACTAAACCTAACGAAATGTAACCTGAGGTAACGTAACTGCAGGTACCAAATGTGAATGTTGACAAGATTCGAAAAGATGCAATATGATATAATTCACATATTTTTGTTATACATGAGTAATATATGTTATTAAGAAAGTAGGTTAGTTCCGGTTAGGTTCGATTTCGTTAGGTTTCATAAATTTTCGACATTACTTTGTGCCCGATTTTTATATTTTAGCATATAAAGTGCGTTACATATCAATATGAAAACAACTGTATGTGAAAAGTCTACAGAACGCAATTATCCGCAGTTTCTGGCAAGGCTCAATAATCACTAATGCACACACCAACATTTATCTCCTTCCCTCTCCTGTTCCTTCCTGTTATTGGCTGCTTGATGGCTGTCCTATCCACCCCAGTGCAAAAAAGTCCAAATTTAATGGTATTGTCAGACTGTCCTATTTTTATGACTTGGAAAACCCACGTACATTTGAAGTCCCGAACCGCATTTTCTGGGACAAGACAGGGTTCTTCAAAACCCATAAAACCGGGACTGTTCTGCGAAAACCGGCACGAACGGGATCCCTGTCCTTTCAGGTCCGGGTGTCTGCTGAATAATTGTCCAGAACAAGGTTCCTTTAATAATGCTATGCCAAACACCTAAGTCACACCCCAACCCCAACCAATTAGCATTTAACCGGCAGATATCCCACCTACCGACCCTACCGAGCAGATGAAACTGACTTCTTGTACGCTGTGTAGCGACACAAGCAAGATGTACCGCTGTGAGTGGCGCAACAGGTCTGACTAAGGGAGACGAAACTTGCGCAACTCGGTCCAACGCGTGCCACAGGTGGCATAACTCATAGGATCTCTGAGGAGTGTGGGTGTGCAAGCGGCAACGCGTAGGGCTGTGTATCAGCGGCATGGGGTGAGGCGTTTCTGCAAGCTCTTTCCAACAGTGGGCAGGGACAGCGCCCATTACTGCCGTATTATTATTATTATGACTTAATCACTTATCTGCCGGGAAACCATCACATATCCCCGACTGTCGGTGGAAATGGGCTGTCAGGGGAAGGAAATTCATCCTGTCCCCTTAGGGTCAAGGGGCGTGTCGTTAGGAATTTGCGTAATATATGACATTTTTGTAATGGTACTCTCAAGATGCTTTTGGTTAAACCCACATTCTCTCGATATTTTTGGGCGTTTCTGGTAATCACTCCTTCCGCTGAGACGACTAAGGGGTAAATAGATACGTTGTTAAACTTCGGGATAATTTTGATTTCCAGGGCCAAGTTTTCATATTTCATAATTTCCCCTGGCTCAGATTAGCAAAGGTTATGGGCCAAGGGAACTGTTTTATTCTCTCTGACGATGAGCACTACATCAGGTCTGTTGAAATTATTATTATTATCATCATCATCATCATCATCAATCATCATTATGCAGGCTATTTACAAATACATACCTGAAACAATCATGTTTTAGGGTATGTACTGTTGCAGCTATTCTATAGTTACAAATTATAGTACATATAGTACATATTTCCCATGCTGAATGTTTTGTACTTTTATATTTGCACTTTCTGAAGTAACGCCCAGTATGGCTGTTTGCTGTAGTTCCTTCACTTTGTACTTTCCCGGTATGTTGCTCAGGTAAGGTCTGAAGGACTTGGAGACTGTTCCCCAGTTACCCCCGTTATTACTGGTAGTGACTCACTATAGGCTGGGTGGTCCGGGGATCAAATCCCGGTGGGGCGAGATTTTCCATGCCCATCCAGACTGGCACTGGGCCCACCCAGCCTCCTATACAATGAGTATTGGGTAACTTTCCTAGGCATAAAGCAGCCTGGGTGAGGCATTGCCCACCCACTCCCATCCAGTGCCAAAGTTAAAGAAAGAATAGAGCTATACATCTTTTTTCCCCTACAAGCCTTCATGGCCTGTTGTAGGGTGAACTTTACCCTTTTACCTTTTACCATTATCACTTTTGTTTTTCCGTTCCACTTGCGCTGTATTCCTATTGTCATACATTTATGCTGTAAAATCTTTTTGGCTGTTGTTGTTGTTGTTGTTGTTGTTGTTGTTGTTGTTGTTGTTGTCATCGTTGTTGTTGTCATTGTTGTCGTCGTCGTTGTTATCTCTCAAGGGGGCAATTAGTGTATGAATTGTGGGCATTTGTGTAAATCTCCTTTTAAATCTGGATTATACTGGCAACCCTGAACCACTCAAATTGTCAGCAATCTTCAGGAGGGGGCTGAATCAACTTCTGGGCACTTTCAAAGTGAAGAATATATGCACATAAATCTACACACCACTTAGTTTTATCTGCATTTTAATCAATTCTGCGACACTTATGGTCACAAACTTCTATCAGGGAACTCCAGAATGTCACTTTTCTGAATTTGCCTTTCAATGGGCATCAAAGCCAACCCAGAGTGTTTAAGTGGCTGTGACTTATGGAGTGTTACAATTGTTTTCAGTGCTGGAAAAAGCCTTTCTACAGAAATACTTGCAGAATTATTAAAAATACAGGTATCATTTCTTCCAGTAGTGCTTTATTCAGTCCACTAGTGATCAGTCTTTTTATTAACCTTTTGGCGCCGGAATTATTTTTTTTAATTTTAGCACACCCTGTATTTAAAATGTGAATAATACAGGAACCAAATACGTTAGAATTATGAAACAAACTGCATTTTGAAGAGAAAAAAACGGAGTTTATACCATGTTTAAAATATTCAGTACCTATATTTGTTGAATAAATATATAAAATGCAACTTTCGAGGTTAGCGGTGCGGTACGACCAATATAGTTGACATTAGGCGTCAAAAGGTTAATTGAAATTCCAGTTGGTTCCAAAATTCCTAGAGAGTATTTTATAGCCAGTGAGGAAAAATTCAACTTATAGAGCAGCTCTAGCAAAAACGGGCTCTTCAGATACCAGTCGTGTTTGTAAAACGAATCTTGTCTTACATTCAATAATGTGCCAAAATCACTAAAGACAGTACGACTTGAAATGTAGTTTGATGGTCAAACTGAATCACTAATGCAGAATTTGTATGCAATAAAATTCAAGCAAAGGGAATATCAATCTCAATACAATTACAAAATAATGTTTTCAGGCTAACCGTATTAAGACAGCTTCCTGCATAATAAGCCAAATTTCTTGTATTTTCCCAAAATTGTCTTCAGCATGTTTCATAGTACCATAACTACAAATGACACAAATGCACAAATTACAGAATCTTGTTGAAGGAGGGGTGGTGACAACTCACAGACTTCTATTGGAAGATTAATATGGTATACCAAATCACAGGATTAATGTATTAATTCTCTCAGTTCCTGAAGATATGTGTCAAAATGACTTCTCAATAAGCACCATTTCACATCTCTTCCCTTACGTATGCCAGAAATAGCCAATAAATAGCTAATGATTTAAGATTGTGTATGGGAGGGAGAGTGGAAGGAACTAGAACTAAATATCATAACAGTTAATCCAAGCAGCCTCCTCAAATACACTACCCTTCATTTTAACCTTCAAAATACCAGTGGTAACTATATGTACCACCCACTATAACAATAAGAAACTCTGCAGTTTTTACATACACAGTACATGTATGTGTTTTCTCACAATAAATAGCTGTTATTTCCTTAAACTGCACTGATGACTGGCTGACTGGTCTTCATGATAGACAGTAGCTGTGTTCTATCTCAGAAACAAACTGAATTTTTATGTACGATTTCAATGAACAACAGTACTCTAAGGATGGTGGCTACTTCATGTAACATCAGGTTTAAAATTCTGCAGTGTGTTTTGTACAGATCTCAGAACCAGTAGTGATTATTTCCCTATACAGCATCAAATGATCAGTTTTTTTAACCAAGAGAGACAGGGCTTACTGTGCAATACAAACTGAATCTTTAAGTACCATTCAGGTCAGTCATGGTTTTTGAAAGTTTAAACACCCATTCCAGCTATCCTGCACCTTGTTGGAGCAGTTCTGATACTCTTCATTTTACAGGATGATTGAGTAACATCAAAGTTTTAATAACTGTTGACATTGTCAAAAAACTCTTTCCAGTTACGGTACTTTTCAGTTTGGAAAACAAAAAACTTCCACTCTGTGACAAACCCAGCCCATGCAGAGTGTAGGGAACCAATAGAAATGAGTGCTTGGAAAGGAATAACTTCATGCAAGTGACAAGTGAAATGCCTCACTACAAACCTGCAAGAGGTATTTAGTGCAGATTCCCCTCAATCTAATACCTTCAGTTGTAGCCTTTCCAAAATGCACCAGAAGACATAAGGTCTTCTACAACTACATGAATCACCACTTTGCTCCATTCAAAAATTTTATCATAAAATGAAGTGACTCAGTTCTGAATGTACCATATCAATGGAAGATTAAACAGAAATTTGGCCAACTTTAAGGGGAGAAAACCAGTAAAATATTTTAAATGACTGACTTCATTCTGCAGAGTCCTCCTTGAGAAGGTGCAAGTACTCAGCTAATAAAATAGCTAAAAATATAATCTGCAACTCATCCTGTAACATTTCCTTAAGTTTCAAATCTTGTGCTCTTCCACAGTCACATAAAATACAAAGAACAATACTCACTCATATAAGTCATTATAATGTGAAAAATCAATAAAACATGTCTGCATAAAACAAGATTGCTATTGTGACTATCACATGTGGTTTAATTGCTTTCATTAGGTGTCAAAATTTATATTTGGTAGATAAGGCAGATTTGCTCAAAATTAGTAATTTAGTATAAGATGGAAATGAAATTTTAAAAAGTCTGTATAACAGCTGAGAGGGGACAGAGAGAGAGTTTAGGTCATGCAGTAAGCTAGCATGTTAGCTCTCTGTTAGTGTCAAAATTAAAGGTTTGGGGACCTTTTTGGAACAGTTAAAATTTTATCCTTTGAATACTTTTGGACACTTAAATCCTGTGGAGGCTGATACCATGATAGTCACACTTGCACATTAAAAAACCAGTAGGACATGTATAGGGGTTCATACAAGTTAAAGCACGGGAAACAGGGTTAACTAATTAGCAGACAATGGTGATAACAGATTCAAAATTTCAACTTTTGGACCTATTAGGGAGTAGTGAAATGTAACAGTCAGCCAATTGAGAATAGCAAGAAAATTTAAGGTGGGATGAATTTTTGGAAACTGCAAGTTTGTAAACTCAATGCCAGTGAAGTGGTCTGTTTTGTAGCTAGGTGGTGATAAGACTTCTTTCTATACATCAGTTTGATAAACAGTTTACACAATTTAAAAGCTGTGGTTAGAGCAGTGAAGTTAAGTGTGGTTGTTACAAGAGGAATGTATCATGCTATTTCCAATAATTACAGAATAACTGAAAATTAATTGTAAAATGGTCCCAATGCAGACAAGAAGTGTATCAAGTTTCAACGTCACATCCAAACATACACATAAACATCTGTATGATCAAAATTTGTTTAAATAACATAAGAGAAAAGTTACTGTTTGCAGTTCTACATGCACTACTTAGAAACACTTGGATTCCCTGAGATTAAGACTTGCCAACCAACTGAGGAAGTAAGGTGGGTTATACTACTAAAACAGAGGAAAAAGGCAGTAGCCTATCTGAAGAATGAAATTACAAAGAGCTGTTACTATATGCCGTGTAAGAAATATCCTTGTCAAGTTCACCTTCCTAAAAAAAAATTCAGGAATATTTTGATAACATCTGTGTACTTCCAAACACAGTAATTTCTGACATCACTCCTCTGTGTAAGTACAGGATGCTGAATATATGTCAGAACAGTCAAGTCTACACACAAATATTTCTATCGGAATCTCCAGTGAAAAAGCTCACAATAGTTACAGTACAGAAGAAATGAGGATCTCTTCAACCAGCACGTTCCACTCAACAACAAATAATCAATGTATCATATGACAGTGTCCTACCTTTTCATCATGTGAGGCCAGCAGCATGTCAAGCCAAGGATAAAGGAAGCCATCCTCTGCCAAACCCTGAGGACTGAAGCAAGGCCCACAGCATAGCAGGGCACTCATTGCCTGCAAAGCTGACAGCTGAAGTTCAGAGCATGGTTTCTCATCACCTTCCTGACCTGATGCTGGGTGACCTAGAGGTCGGCCAAACCTCCCACTCCACCCAGCAAACAGAGTGAACAGGTTGTGACGCACATCTCGCTTTAAGAGTGTGATGCATGTTTCCACTGGAAATCAACAAAACCATACTTCACTGTCATGGACATCCAAACTTGAATGGTTTTCATAATTTAAGGATGTTTGAGAACTGTATGAATGTTATAATGCAGACAGGATCCAGAAAACTAGAGAACCACTGGATCAACTGTAATGGTCAGCAGGGCCATAACAAAGATATCAGACATGCTTAATGCTGTGTAGTTTGCCAGAATTTTCATAAAATTGCTCAAAATTTTGTACTTACATTTGCATATACTCAACTGTAACAAATACATGACAATGTTTGGATTTTTAAACTACTTCCATCTGTGTAAAAGTAACATGCGAAATGAAATAGGTCAAACTGAGATAACTTCCAGTCCACCAAATGCCTGATGAGTTAAACTCTCTAGCAGGTATTTACATGTACACCTCACTTAAAAGGGAAACTAATATTTGACTGTCAGTCAGTCCTGTACACAGTTTGCACGCACATTTACCCTTTACGGCTGACCAGGAAACTGTCCCAGTAATAAAATACCCTCAACAGCTGAATGGGGAAAACACTGTCCTGCAACACCATGTCATCTTTTTAAAATTTTCTACACTTATAATTACACATCTCTTTTTCACATTATTTGTCTAAAAGCCTTGTACAGGCACAAAAGATATTGTGAAGTTTAATTCTAGTTAAAATGATCACTAATAAAGTGTAATTTTTCTTACTAACAGTCTTAAGATTTCTCCAGAATTCACAAATTATTTACAGATGTCTCCAGGCAATGTTTATTTTTCCCTCATACTGGTGAAGCGAAGCAAATCCACACATATAAAGGGCCTCTGACAACCCTCTGTTCCTTCATAAAGCCCCTTCTGTAATAACAGCACCCCCTTCACCGCCATTACTCCATCAAGAAAACACTACTCAAAAATATCTGTTCAGCATTTACAGTGTCAGTATTTACTGACAATTTTGTGTGCCACTTTTCCATTTTAGTGTCAGATGATCCTGAGAAATGCAGTTTGGCATGATATACTTCAAAACATGGGGTGGAACACAACCCTATGTTGCATTCTCAACACTTGAATTTCATTCATTTCTTTGTTCTTGGTGGAACACACACGACATCAAATTCTCTTACAAAGCACAAGCCAGTGTCTGTTGCCTTGTGGCAAGTCTTTTTGGTTGGTTTATGGATGGAGCTTGTCTTTCAATCAAAACTACAAGTGGGGAAGGGTCTTTATTGGTGTGGGGTGCCTGTTTGTTGTAACCCACTCAGAACCCCTGTAAACCTGCGGACTACAGGTACAGAAGATTGACAGTTTGTATTATCATTCCACTGTGTGAAGTTTGTGTCAGTAATGTCATATGTGTCATTGTTAGTGTTACCACCACTCTGAGCAGAAATGTCTTAGTCTTCCAATGAATGTGCGTCAGAGTCTGGTTCTAACACAGTTCCGTGATGCTAAATGCTCTCCGACGCAATTCGGCAAAAAAAGAACCCAACACCTTCAAATCTGATCATGATTACAGCCATCTACACTGCCTGACCTGTCACACATTATTGGCCTGACAAGGAATGGACTGAACTGTTGAGTTCAAGATAGTTATAAATATGAAACCACAATTCAAAAAAGTCACAAAGAAATCCTTACAGCAGAATGAAGGACATATGCTTCTCGTCCCATATTGCACTAACCAGAGAAATAAATGTCTGTATTCATTCCTTTCCATTCCCAGTGACAGCATATGAACTCACTGGCCACAGCACCCAGATTAGCCAGCACTACCATGGAGCCTAAACAATATTATAAGACTAAACCTATGCAATGTCTGAGGAAATATGATGACATGTACAGGCAACTCCAAATTTTATAGCACTGTTATGCTAAGGGCAAATTTTATAATAACTAATTTGCTATTTTTTTGTTTGGTTATTTTAATTTGTGTGTAAGTGTTACACAGCATCTTTGGGAGCAAGATTAACGCAGGTATATGACGTCATAGCGTCCTTTCTTTGTCTGAAGTTAGCGTGGCTTCAGTAGGTAGCTTCACGTCTTGCAAGAAGTATGGTCACTACGACACACAGCAGTCTTCCAGCGTCAGTGTGTGTGCATGTGTAGCAATCCAAGGGGGAACAAGTAGGCAGCACGTCTCATTATAATTGTGATATAACAAAGGGTGATAATTCTGGGCTGCATAGGGCAGTAATCACATTCAATACTCATAAGGAGT
>Ga0123354_10016591_pt1 | contig 11542 bp, 4 predicted proteins | sample TergutLab28metaG_2_FD_97872 | JGI IMG/M metagenome (GOLD analysis project Ga0123354, IMG submission 97872) | Labiotermes labralis P4 segment gut microbial communities from Petit-Saut dam, French Guiana - Lab288 P4 | ecosystem: Host-associated > Arthropoda: Insects > Digestive system > Gut ... | reverse complement strand
GGAACATTTACTCCCTGATGATGATCCGGAAGGATTGAAACATGAAGGAGTGTTATATTAAAAAATTTTAATGGATTAGACGTACGTATTTTAATGTGTGTTTTATCAAGTAAATAAATAGTGCAATAAGTTGGTATTTGAAAAACATTGATAACATTGCACAGTAACAAAATGAAAACTATAGGCACTTGTTGAGCAATCAAGTTATAATGCAATGAAAGGATCAAGATGTATACATTATATATCTGCAGGTACATCAGGGGTCAAGATACCCTGAAACCGACGGATCACTACAAGAAATGTACATGATGTAAATGTGTATGTACTTCAGCAGTTAAGTTATAATGCAACGGAAGGTGTAATTTGAGACAAATCATCACAGAAATGTGTTCTTCAGCAGGCATAACAAAGCCTCAAAAATATGTGTAGGTTTGTGATGTACACACTAAACCAACATCCAGATGCTGGAATACATATTAAGTTCCTACTTCCATTAAACAAATGTTAACATAAGAAGTTAGGTTATACTTTCCACATGCTACACACACAGTATAAAAATGTCGGTTGCATGGATCCCAAACACAGAATGGACAGTCCCCAAACCACCATACTGTACATGCTTATGCATGTGAGGTGTATGATTCTTATCCAAACTCTTCCATAGAACAATGGGACAAAACCATGCCCCAACATGAACTGGAACAATGAGAAGCAGTCAAGAAATAAATAATAAGAAACTAAATAAAGAAATTAAGAACAGCACAACTTATATACCAAAAGCAGTGCCAGTGTTTACATCTGTCAGACGATGAATTGTTCATTATGTTTAATGTTCTGTTCAGCTGAACTGCTCCAGTACACTTTCAAAAGTTTACTGGGATGTAGCTTGACTACTCTATACTGTTCTTGGTGGATCAGCATGAATATTTTTACCCACAATTAACACAAAGATACTGAAGCAAATTTATTTATAATACACCTTACAAAATTTTGAAGAATATTCCCATGTCTATATGAATTTGAGAATGCATGACATGTGTGGATGAGCATAAAGACTAAGGAATGTAAGAGTACAAATACACAATGTCCTCATAGGTAGTTCCACAGGCTGATGAAAGCACAGACAGTCTCTAAAAATACTTGTCCCAGTTCAACACTTTTTAGGTATTAAAACATTTACACTATACCCTCTTCAGCACATGTTTATGTACAGGAGGCACTGTATTAAAATTAAAGGTATACTCAAACTAATAAGTGCAGGAAAAGTAACTTTTCCTGTAAAATATCTTGAACTTTATTAAAACAAGTGAATCAAACTTCTGTATAGACCAAAAAAAAACAAGCAGGTGTGCTGGACATAATTACCAAACCACAAACAGAATAAAATCCTTTCAAATCTACGCACATGCCACTGCAAATTCTCATGGTACTGACTACAAACATTACTGCTTTTTACCCTCAGGTACCAATGATCAGTAATATAACGACGCTTTAAGCAACTACAACACCACCAGTTAATACTTCTGCATCTGTCTTCTTCAATTAACACTTGAACCCCAAGAGTACCACTGATTAACGGTACACATTTAAAATGGTGGGAGATGTTGACATGATGTGTGTAACAAACACTGAAGTTACTCACCACATACCTATCACATGAAGGCAAAGTTTATCAAATTTTTGTCAGACTGAAAGTTATATTACATAAGTGTCATTTAACACAACACATGAAACAAAAATAAGGACAACTGACAAATCCGAATGCCAATTAATCCCAAGTACAATATGAATAGTAAAATATTAAAGCCATCCCTGTTGGGTTCTCGGTACAATCAAAACTATAATACTTCCAGTCTATACACAGCTGTCTAAATACAGTACAGTGACACCTCGGCTAACGAGTGACCCTGCTAACGAATTTTACAGCTAACAAAGATTTTTTCCTGTTTTTCGGACCCTGCTAACGAATATGGATTCGGCTAACGAATGTTTTAGTGGATGCGCGCGCTAACAGAAAGCAGCAAACATGAACGGTCAGGCCATTCCAGGAGCTTATCTTTTCCATCTGTATGTGCGTGACAGAAATGAGCTGACCACATCACATAGGGGAGACCCACCAACCCGAATGGGCTGTTTACGTTCGAGATAGCGAGAAGTGAGACGCCTGATAACACAAGCTGCTTCGGATTTGATGACGGATGTCATGATCTGCAGCACAGCCAGAATGAGTTATGAAAATTTGAAGAAAAATGTGGCAGGACACAGTACAGCAGAGGCAGAGGAAGAATTCAAAGGAAGCAGAGGATGGTGTGAGAAGTTCAAGAGAAGGTCAGGGATCCATAGTGTAATTAGACATGGAGAAGGAGCCAGTGCAAATAAAATGGAGGCTGAGAAGTTTGCTAGAGAATTTCAGGAGTGGACCATCATTCATGGACACAAGCCAGAACAAGTGTTTAATTGTGACGAAACTGGGTTGTTCTGGAAGCAAATGCCCAAAAGAACTTTCATCACAAAAGAAGAGAAGTGTATTAAACGATTTTCTGTAGAAATCGTGTTTCGGCTAATGAACGTGATTAAGGAACGAATTTTCTTCGTTAGCTGAGGTATCACTGTAGTTGTGCTTAAGACTGAAAAGGTTTACACCTTGGATTGTAGTGAATAGTAATAAAAAACTTATGTCTCACTAAACGCAACTGCCATGGTCCTCTTTTTTTAATTATGTCAGTTCCTGCCTGCCTTCCAACATACAAGTGTCTAAAGGGAGTACACTGTAATGCAGACAGCAGGTACAGGAAACCTCCTACTTAATGCCAATCCAGCCATAGTGAGAACTAATAGTCTAATGGACACGTGTGCACACTCACGCTTGCCATTACAAACACATTATTACTTGAATAAACAGAAAAGCCTTAATAGATAAAACCCTCTTGGAAACTCTGCCACATTAACTTTGAGCAAAAGCTCAACATCTTCATCAGAGAATAATGTATGAGTAGCGAGCGCTGGTCATTTATATACAGTCAAACCTGGTTAAAACAACATCAGGATATGCAATATCTTATCTATAATGTTAGATATTCTGTGATGCCAATTAATTCCTCACTATTACCATAACATTACTCTCACTGGTTAGAACAACATTCGCTTATAATGACACAAGATAATCAGTCCCTTTCACGACATCGTAACAGTGTTTGGCCATACATGACTCTGTTGTTAGGTCCTTCCCTACCAACACTCTCCAGTAGGATAACAGGGTGTAGTCATGAGGAAACCCAGCTTGCAACCATTCACTCAGAGTTGTGAAGCCCAGAACATCAGAGTCAATATAGAAAAGAATAAAAATGTGTTCCAAGTGACGCACAGTTACCCATGAGGGTTTTGAAAATGTTTTGATTCTGCTCAAAGTTGAAGTGGTTCACCACACAACAGTATTTTACCAGCCTTAATCATTGCAAGAGCCTCAAACCTTACAAAACTATGCATATTTCACACAACCCCTCCCCCCAAAACCACCAATATTCACTCGCCACAACGAGCAATTTCAATCTCTTTAATAACTTCAGTATTTGAGGAACATTCCTGGAATTCACTCTGCTCTCACCTGCAACACCCCACAAAAGATTCAACCTCAGTGTCCTGTTGTTTCTTACATCCCACTACAAAAGGTGTGTGCAAATCCTGGGTGCCAGGTAGCCTGGGACACTAAATTTTATGCACTGGAACCTAATATTTGTGACTTTTCCATTACAGAACTTGCTTCAAGTCATGAATAGAATTTTAAAGTGGCTCCAAGATTTTTGGAAAATTCATGGACAAATGCATTACAGTCAAACTCCAGTACAGCACCACAAATCACTGTGAACACAGAGTGATTTGTGGTGATTCAATGTACTGTATAAAAACAAATTTCTGTTCAGAGACATGGATGCTAACTGAGGGTGGTGCTGTATAGGAGTGGGGGCCAGGACTTTGTGCTAAATCAAGGTTTGACTGCATTTCCCTGGGCTGTATGGCAGCTGTTGCAAGCTCTTATTATGACTCCTGAAAGACTGCAGCACTAAAACGAATCATCTGTGATTATACTAAAGAAGCCCAGCCAGCCTCCTACTCAATGGATAAAAGGTAAAGCACCTGTTACAGTCCTGAAGGTGCCCACAGGGTTCCAGGAAGTTATGGTTCCCAGATTACATGACAACGGCACATGATGGTGGTAAGGTTGTCAGCCCTACGCACCGGCCGCCTTGACCCCCAGGAAATGCTCCTGGTACTCATTTCTGTTAGAGGCTGAGTCGAACCCAGGGCCATAGTGCGATCGGAAGGATTATGTCAACGAAAAATTCCAATGACACCATCCGGAATGGAAACAGTGACCTTCCGATTCGTAGCAGAGCACCTTAACCACTGTGCCACTGCGGTCCCCACTATTCAATGGGTACCAATCGTATTTTCTCCAGGGGTAAAGTAGAAAAAGCTTATCACAATAAGCATGATACACCATATCAACTGTAAAAATGAGATCTAAAACATTTAACGCAATGAATGAAACTACATTTTCACATTTATGATGAAGACCTGAAGATGGCCAAGACCAGTCTCAACGTGTTGCCCAAGCAATATACTTTGCTGCTAATACACAAAATAAAATTTGTGCTGACAGTATTAATTTCCTTCATATGTCCATGTAACACAATGGGATGCTTAACATTAAACTTTAAGTGCATTAAGCTTCCTTCTCCATGAGATTTCAGCAGTAATCACATCATCAAACAGTCAGATCCCTCACTCCACATCTTGGTATTTCTCTATCTTGACAGGTTATCAAATGCAGCATAACTTATCCACATGGCCTGGCACTAAGTGGGTTCAATATGGACTGTTTTTAGTATGATATGTAATATTTTGCCACACTGGTGACAATCAGTGCCAGACAATCCATTCACTCTCAACTTTCTCAATCTCTTATATATCATGTACTGAAATTATGTCACACTGTAACCTCTCTGAACATGCAAAACTCTCCATCCCTTCCAATATGCAGGAAATATATGGTCCCGTCTTTTCACGTATTTGTCCACTATCATGCAAAGTCAATGTTATCAATTTTACAATATTTTTGTTGAAATAATGTCTTTTCGTAACAAAGGCTGAACAGTTTAACAAACCTTTTCAATATGGATATTACTGTAATTGGTACTGGAATCTTCTGAAGTGAAATGTTTGATGTGTAATGATGAACCACCTTAGATCAATACTGTGGTGCATGAAATGGAAGACCTCTGTCAAGCCTAACTTAACGTTAATATTTACAACATACAGGTGCTGGAAGGAAATGTAATGGAAGAAATAAACACATATGGAGAATCCAGTTGGATCATTTACCAGAACAGTCCCATGATACCAAGGACACACTGTTCCTAATTCTAAATCCTAGTGCTAATCATAGCTAACCCTTCAACACCAGCCTCTGCGAACTGTACGAGCTTCAATTCCTCACATGCTGTCAGCCTCTTTGCATCACATGGTACAAGTAGATTTTAGTGAAATTTAAATATTCAAACATGTCCATCCTGGGAAGTGGTGGGAATTTAAACACACTTACAAACTTTCAATATTACAGACACAGCTCTAGTAGGCAGCAATAAAAATAACTCCCGCTTTGGATTTCCACATGCCTGCACAGCTTATGGAAGCCGTTATACTGACACACAAAAGTAAACGCATTCTGCAATTGTCAACTCACCCAATAACATTCACGCTTTCTCCCATCACATACATGCAACAGCTTCTTAAAGTGGGCTGCCAGCACTCTTCTCAGTTATTGAAAATTCATGAACCGCAATAATCTGGACACAAAACTGTCGCAAGTTTAAAATACCATCTATACCTACTCTTCAGCAAAATTAGGGCAAATGTAATGACTGAAAGTCAGTCAATGAGGAAACAGTATAGACTGTGGGCATTCAAAAACAGGATGCTGAGTAGGATATTTGGGCATAAGAGGGATGAGGTAAAGGAGGACTAAAGAAAACTGCACATTGAGAAGCTTCATGATGTGTACTGTTCACCAAGTATTATTTGGGTGATCACATCAATCAAATGAAGGGGGAGATGGGTGAGGCATGTGGCATGCATGGGGAAGAAAAGGGGACATACATGGTTTTGGTGGGGAAATTTGATGAAAGGAGACCACTTGGTAGGTGGACGCATAGAAGGGACGATAATAACATAATGGATTTTAAAGGCATCAGTTGGGAAGATGTGGAATAGAGTGACCTGACTCAGGACAGAGACAAGTGTTGGGTTCCGTGAGCTCTTGAATTCTGTAAAATGCACAGTTTATGACTTGCTAAGAAACTACCAGTGTTTCAGGAAGGACTCTGCTCCATACAATTACTTAGATCCATGGAACCATTACAAAATGCCTGATTGATTGATTGATTTGCAATTGGTTTCGAGACCTTAAGGTCCCGATGCACCTAGGCCTTAAATGACGGGCCCTTTGCGCCCCATATTGATTTATAGGAGCCCTGTTACTTTACTAGAGTTCCGGATGGCCCCCAGGCTTATACTCTTAATGTCCTCTGGCTCCAAGGAGACCAGACACGCATGTCTGAGCGAAGCCAAAGCTTCACACTCACAAAGAACGTGGGCTGAGCTTTCATTCTCCGCTTCACACTTCCTACACAATTGACTGTCTGACATCCCCATTAGGTGAAGCTGTCTCCTCAGGGTATTATGTCCAGTGAGAAGGCCATTAACAGCCCTGGACTGTATCCTGTTAAAGGACAGGAAACTAGCCTTAGCACCCAGACAGGGTCTGGAAATTAACTCTCCAGCCTGTCTTTGGGTGTCACCAAGACCTCACAAAATCCCTGAATGGATTAATAAGAGAAATCAACAAATTCAGAGCTGCACCAACATAACTGCCGTAACTTCTCAGACAGTATCGACCAATACACAAACAACGTAATGGATTACAATCATGGGAGGGAGAGAGGAGGAGGAATTATGAACAAGCACACACTCTATGCAGACCTGAATTTGCACAAGTGAAAAAGAATCCTCTATTGGGAGATAAATATTTTATAAATTTGATATTTGCTGTGCTATATACCTCCTTGGCCTAGATTGTCATTTATCACAGAAACATGCATCTGCAAAAGTCAATTACATGACAAATTACCACACAGCAGAGGAGTCATATCAATCCCACATATGAGAAAACACTGACTTTCAAGTGTTGGTAACAATCAATCACAGACAACAAACCACAGTTGTATACATACTACTGAGAAATAAATACAGGATGTTTAACACCTACATAACAAATTTAATGAAACACTGTGAAAATGCAGGAAGCCAAATGATGCAAAACCATTCACACAACATGCGGGAACACCTAAGGCTTATCTACAGGTATTCATCATATGCTCCCTTCACTACTCTGCAGATGTCCCAACTACAGTATTTCTTTCCACATTCACATCAGCATATTTTGATCCATCCTGTTTTAACAGCTCTGTGACACAACACTGCAAGTCACAAAGGGCAGTAGGCATAAAACGAAAGTACAGCACATAATTAAAAAATCCTCAGATATTAAAATCCAGAATTGCGGATGTGGAAAATGTGAAGGGCCATGCAACAGACTCCACATGACCAATCCATTGGCCAGGAATTATTTTGCTGAGATAAGCATGGACTTAGGTGTGGAAGGGTGTCATGCCAGCAGCTGTGGCATCAAGTAATTTTCCTGTTTCACAGAGGTCGCTAACCCTTCAGTACCAGAATTAAATGTCCATAGCGGTGTGTTGAAAACTGGAATTTAAATGCCTCCTGCATAATGGTGCCACATAAGAGCAGACAAACATGCGTAACATTCAGCGTTTTATCATACTGTGCATTATACACATATATTTGAGGCAAAGGATTAACACAGTGGACCAAGATGTGCTGCAGTGAAAACAGGAAGAACGACACTATCCATGGAAGATCTGAGGGATATCAGCTTACATCAAATACCTGTCTATACACACAATCATACAGCATAAGTTCTTTAATTCAGCACCCATGGGACTGGACAGCAGATAGACAGTTTATCCAATATTCCAGAATATCAAACAATACATGTAACTTTTTGTTACTGCTCCTATACGTGGGCTGCAAAACCAATCATAGGAGTATTCCACTTGGATAGCTCCTTCAGTTGTTGGTTCTGGGGCAATATGCCATTCACTAGCCACCTAATCAATCCAAGTCTCTGAGGAATTGTTAACATTTATCAGTGTCTTCTTGTCAGCAGCCAGGTAACTATTTGAACAGCTCTTTCACTGGGTTCTCTGACAGTAGTGTACACAAAGGCTCTGGAAATAGGCATATCTCCATAAGGGCCCTGTCAAGGGGACATGGATGATGGATGGACTTCTTAACTCAGGGGCTTTGAAAAAATGGTGAGTTATCATTTTCATAAGGAGACCTTGTTCATGTAAGGACTCTGAGAGATGTAAAAGAAGGCTCTGGAAACAGGCATCTCTCTCCACAGAGGCTCTGTCAGCGGAACCTGGAGAGGGGAGCTCCTTAACTAGGGACTCTGAGAGGAAGGTCAAAGAAGGCTCTGGACATGGAGCATCTCTGTAAATGAAACCTGGAGGGGGGTTTCCTTTACTGGGGAGAAAGTGGCTTCTGGAGGGGGAGATCATTTACTGGGGACTCTGAGAGACATGTCAAGGAAGACTCTGGAAATGGAACATCTCTCTCCTTATTGAGGTTCTGTGACAGGAACCTGGAAGGACAGCTCCTATACTGAGGATTCTGACAGTCACATAATAAAAGATTCTGGAAATGGGGCATTAGTTTTTATAGGGGCTCCATAAGGGAAACCAAATGGCAATCTATCAAGGGCTCAGCCAATAAGTTGATTGGGCCAGAACCTGTACTTGACACATTCTCCTGTTATGTATATGTAACAGTGATATGGCCTTGTGTTTGACCATAACACTAAAAAAGCATCTACATGTGTTTGACTTGTGATTATCTCATATGTAGGGGATATTTCTCACTGGGCTCGGCTAAGCTGGACCCAGACGTTATTACGAAAATTCATCCAAGACCCATGCTGGCTTTCAGTTAGGCTGCAGAACTTGGACAAGGTTCTTTCCTAGAGAGAAAAGGTTACAGAATAAGGGAGCACAATGGGCCTGTTTATAAACAGTCCAAGTGCATACTGGTTTCAGACTACTCCAAGCTCACTTACACAGAATATTAAATTACAAAATTATTCTAGTTTCATTTAATACATGATCAATAATGACTTACATGCCTCTGGTTCAACAGGGAAAGGCATTCAATGGTCAGCTATTATGTGAGGAGGTATGGCAATGTTTCAACTCACTACTGAACTGTTTCCTCCTGTCACGCAAGTCAGTCAAGCCATTAGAGCTTTCCGCATTCCCAAAGTATTTTACTGAAGCTGTCACACAGGTACTGATCCAAAATGTAAATGACTACAAATGCTTACTTCACAAAACAATGTTCCCACTCTATTAGCCTAACTGCCTCACTGTAATCAAAGACTGGTTTATGGCATATTCCTTTTAACAGGTAGCCTTTGAACCAAACAGATTCTCATGAAACCTGGAACCATCAAGTCACCTTCATATGTTTCAATGTTGTATCACCAATCATATCAACATGACAGTAATGTCAACTTGTGAAGTGGCAATGACACTAGTGCTACTGTCAACTTAAGATCCTAATACTTCATATGGCAGACAAAAGTGAAAAATATGAAACCATTACAACATGTATATGTATGTATGTGTGTGCGCGCGCGTACGTACACCTGCGCAGTGACTGCATGAAATCTATACCTAGCTTTAGGTTTGACGGAAATGAATTTATGTGAAGTGGTTCCGTCTTCACATGAATCTGTATCCACACACCACAGGTTCCTGCAAAATGCAGATTCTTTAAAAACAGATGTATTTACACTAGACTATTCCCTCACTTTATACTCAAACATTCACACTACTACTGTAACTGTACCACTAAAAATCCTCTTCTCTCCAAAAAATATTCTCAGTGTCATTCTATTCCCCCACAGCCACCGACAGTCCATGTCCTAATGACTTCACTTTCCCATCTGCATCTAATTTTAAACAGATCCCCACACCACTGATAAGTCTCAGTTTAGGTTGTGTTAAAATTTTTGGAGTATGGGTTGCATAAATAATACTACAATTCTGAACAATATAAGTGACATAATATCAGAACTGACTGTGAAACACCATAGCAGTGTACTATCAATTTTCCAGTTAGTGTGCATGACAGGTCAAACAGCCTGTGACAGGAGCCATTTACCCAAAAGAACGTTTCTAACTCAGCAGTGTTACTGAATGAACACGAATCACAGACGTGAAACACCTGAAGATTGATCATACACCATGCTGACAAAATAATTGACTCACAGAATGTTTTGTGCAGTGAAACCCCAATTTTAGTTACTTGTCTGTGTTTTTCTTTCATGTTCCATAAAATTCATATAAAATGCACTGAAGGAAAACTAATTCAGCTTAAAGTTAGAATGATTACAATGTTTTGGTAACCATAGCAGCAATTTTCTCTTCTGACTCAACCCCTGTGTACGATTTACTTAACTCAGAAAGTTTACCCCCCCCCCAAATCGCCAATGGTGATTCTACTGCATATGTCAGATGTCTGAATCCCCTTGACATAGGAGGCACCAGTCTCTCTCATATCCTCTCACAATCCCTCACAGTTTCCAACTCTTGCTTCAGCCATATTATTCCGGTTCTCTTGTTTCTTGTAAAGTCAACAGTGTCATTCTCTTTTCCGATTTGTGGTTCGGTTTGCAATAATATAACAAGGAATTCTTTCAACTCACTTGAAAATAAGTTTTGTCTTCCTACATTGTCATATTTTTTTTTAGTTATTTCACATACCAATTTATATTGTTGTCTGACTCTGCCAAATATATGCCAATGGTAATTTTTCCATTTCTTCTTTTGGTTTCTTTGCCAAATTCCCCATCTTTAATCTTCCAATCATAACAGGTGCTTACTATGTCTTCATTCCTCTGGGATGTTACAACACACCTTGACACTTTTGGACCAAAACTCTGTTCTGAAAAGCCGGTAGTTCCAAATCCTGCATAACAACCCAGAAGAATGCAGACCTCAGCTACACCACGAAGGTAGCCTGACATCTCGCAATTTCTTACTATATCCTCATCCACGTGTACAAAAGCATAACCCATGGTTCACTTATCACACACAACACATTTCCTCATTTCTTGTCTTCCAAATTCGATTCAGCCACCCTGCTGGACACCTGGGTAACCTTGAAATTTTCTTACAAAACTTATAATGGATTTTGTCAAGTTCTTCCTGCCCCCCCCCCCCCCCCCCCCCCCCAAATAATTATATTTAAAATTACCTTATACTCCATATATCCCACTCTAATTCTTTTTTTTTAATTCTCATTTCATTCATATTTTTTTTTTTTTGGATTTTTTTTGTTT
>Ga0123354_10016590_pt1 | contig 11542 bp, 5 predicted proteins | sample TergutLab28metaG_2_FD_97872 | JGI IMG/M metagenome (GOLD analysis project Ga0123354, IMG submission 97872) | Labiotermes labralis P4 segment gut microbial communities from Petit-Saut dam, French Guiana - Lab288 P4 | ecosystem: Host-associated > Arthropoda: Insects > Digestive system > Gut ... | reverse complement strand
GGGGGGAGGGGGCACATGTAGAGGATATAGTCCGACTAAGGCAAGCTGTTGTCCAGGCTGTGAGAGCGCTGCAGTTGGAGGTCGCACAGCGACACGTTGTGTTCAGCGAGTAGTTCAGGATGTGGCCACATGACAGCTCGCCTTGGTTCGGATATACAAAGAATTTCGTGCACTGTTTATAACTTTTATCTTGCGTTTATCTGAATAATTGTTTTAAAACCTTTTCAATGTTTTTTTTCTTTCTTTCAAAATCTTCTTTAAAAGAGAACCCCATTTCTTATAGTCGAAACACATTTGTACAATGCTTACCCTTTTATAATTGTTGGAGTTAAGCGTTTGTAATCACATTCGTTGTCTATACTTATTGCATTTGTTATGACATTGTATTAATATTAGAAAGCCCTTCGATAATTTGACTTCTCTCATCTCGAACTGCTGTCTCAACACGTAACCCTGCTATGTATCCAGCCAATCGTCTTTTAACGTTAAATAGTGACATGTTAGGTGTTGGGTTCTGACGGTGGTGGTTGTCAAACTTGTGGTATTTCGGGGTGTGACGCCGTGTAGTCTGTCATTCCACAAGACCACCATTTTGTCGGAAGTGACAGTAAATTTTCAGTAAGTATTGTGAGGCACCACATAATTATTGTAGCCTCTCTTCTGTCGTATCTATTTATCGTCAACTTGGCTGTTGTGTTTATTTCTGAGAGCGAGAAGGTAAACGTTATTTGAATTCCTTACAGTGCCCCGTATTTTGAGGGAGGGTGGTTACTATTTCTGCAAGCCCTTCTCCCAGATTATTTTGGAAAGACGTGAACAAAATTTGTGGAACCACTGTTATTATTATTATTATTATTATTATTCCGTCCTGAAAAATGGATGCAGCAGGTTCCTACCAAGCTACACGGCGTCACGTGCCACAAGGCAGAATTCTTAATTGCAGAAGTATTTTTCCCTCAAGGTGTATGGGGAGTGGAGGTATATATAGTTGACGCACTGCTATATATTTGCTGATTTTAGTTTGTGGTTATTTAATGGCGGTGCTGGTGGACGATTCATGGAGGTGGATGGAAGCGTCCAGTGCCTGTGTGTTGTATGATCTGAGCGTCGGCCTGAAGGAAGTGGTGGGATATTTATTATGTACCAGAGGGAGAGAGTAACAAGAAGCTGTGAGGAGATTCTGAGGCATGTAGTACGCAAGGCAAAGGCAAAGGTCACCCTAGAACGGGCCACGAAGTCCCAGAGGGGAAGTAAAGGTATAGCTCTGTACTGTTCCTTTAACCTCGGCGCTGTGGGAGGTTGGGTGGTCCCCGCGACGCTCCGGCTGTTTTACCCTCGGTAAATACCCGGTACCCATTGTATAGGAGGCTGGGTGGTCCCCAGGGCCGGTCTGGGCGGGTGCGGAAAATCTCGCGTTCCACCGGAATTCGGTCCCCGGACCGTCCAACCCGTAGGTAGTCGCTGTACCGACTGAGCCATCCCGGCCATCAGTACGCATGGCATGTATAAGAAGTGGTCAGAAAATCCGAAGTGAAGCGACCATTTGGTAGATCTGGTCGTAGATGGGAAGATGATATAAAAAATTGATATTAACAAACATTTTCTGGGAGGGTGTGAACCAGATGATTAGGCTCAGGAAAGGCACCGTACGGAGCTGCCTTGAGCACAGTGATGATGAGCATTTCTAGACTAAGTGAACCACGGTCAGCTTCGCGATATTCAACCGTATTCCTTGGAGCAAGTTATTTTGAGGTTTGCGTCGACACAACCCAAGCTATAACGCGTACTAATGGCGTACGCCCCTTCGGTTGGGCAATACCGTGCAGGTGATCCGACTGTTTACGGTGCCTGATGAATCGCCTGGCCGTCCTTCGCAATGTGGCCCAAGTGCACTGGGTTAGCCGACAACTGGGTCGCGCTCCAAGCGATTAAGTCCGGACGGTAGACCTACGCACTTCTTCTGACTGCCACGGTGGTGTCGTTGTGTGCGAGAGATGATCGATAAGGTGCGACACTTAACTTACTGGCATATCGGGCAAATATTTGTGCGGGAAATCTTATCTGGAGATGTGAGGAATTGTACTGATTATTACAGCAAACGTCATCTGCCTAACTGGATATTCACAATAACGCAGCACACTTGCCACAGAAGGAAACTAAGGGAAGATACCACATTCTAAAGACATCAGATTATACCCTTTTTCAAACATTTTGAAAGTTTTAAAGAGCTATACTCTATACTCTATACAATTGAAAATAGAAAGAAAAAATTCTCTAAGACTGAAACAACGGACAGATGTAACATCAGTATTTTGAAAAGGTTTGTAAGGAATCGAGAAATAATTCCTAGTAAATTAACAACGTGATATTTTATTTGTGCACAGATTTACATTTTAGGCGCGTTCGCAAAATTGCGAAAAGCGACTATTAGTGTCGTCTTGTCTGTCTATCCATCCCGGAAGGGGGGGGGGGGAACTCGGCTCCCACTGAACGAATTTTCGTGATATTTGATATTACATTATTTTTCGGAAAGTTGTCGAGAATGTTCAAGTTTCATTAATATCTGACAACAATAACGGGTACTTCACATGAAGACCGATATGTGTACATTTATGATATCTCGCTTGAGTATTTGTAGGAGGACAAATGTTTCAGGCAGATTTGTAGAGAAAATCAAAACATACATTTTATGTTCAGTAACTGTTTTCGTAACATCGTGCCATTTATGAGGTATGTGGAAAAATAAAGTAGAGCCAGACTGCCCACTGATGACAATATGGCGCATGCGCGTTGCGTGCTGGACAACAAAGGCTACAAACGCGCACTCAGAATATGTAACTCTTATTGCTTTTCCACCGCAACAGTGGTTGTACGCAAGTACGTCAATGTTACGTTATACGTACTTCGCCTGTCTTGTTACATTTAATAGATCGGCTAGGTTGTGAGTCAACAATTCTTAATACATGATGGTGGAATTTTTGTTGGCTGTTATAGGTTGTGTTGGGATACGAGTACCGTTTGTTTGTTTGTTTGTGTATGGTTTGTTTAAGCGGTATGTTGGCAGATTAGGCTGCGATATATTAAGTTGAATGATAGGACTGCTAATGAATCAGCAAGGATGGGTAAGGAAATGTCTTGTTGTAATTTGTTGTATCAGGCCATCAGCATTCAGAACGGACATTGCTTGAGCCTGCTGCAGTTTATCCGCTGTTGCAGTTACTGCCGCCATTTGTAAAAACGACGTAATCGTGTAAAAGCTGAAAAAAAAGTACTTTTCTCCTCTATGTTCCCAGATTTCAGAAAACAGCACTGCTTTTTGTCAGGTTTCCAGGCTTTGCCCATTTGTCCTGGTAAGTATTTAGACGATTCATCACGGTCATGTTACGGACTGTCAGAATGACAATAAATCAGGCCAGGCGCGACAGTTGTTTATACTACTTACTTCCTCCACGGAGTAGAGTCCTTCTTGAGAAGCTAACCGGTTCTCAGCTAGTCAAGAAATTCCCCACTTTTTATGGAACCCGAAGGTTCATTACTGCATACACAAGTGCCCGCCACCTGTACCTGTCCTGTGCCAGCTCGATCCAGTCCATGCCTCCATATTCCACTTTCTGAGGATCCAGCTTAATATTATCCTCCCATCTACGCCTTGGTTTTCCAAGTTGTCTCTTTCCCTCAGGGTTTCCTACCAAAACCCTATAGACACCTCTCTCTTATACGTGCTACATGCTCCGCCCGTCTCATTCTTCTCGATTTGATCAACCGAGTAATGTTTGGTGAGGAGTACAGATCATTAAGCTCCTCATCATGTAATCTTCTCCATTCTTCTGTTACCTCTTCCCTCTTGGGCCCAGATGTTCTCCTCAGCACCCTGTTCTCGAACATCCTCAGCCTATGTTCCTCCCTCAGTGTGAGCGAACAAGTTTGACAGTTGTTTGTTGCAGTGTTGATTCAACAACATGTTTCGGCCTGACAGGCCATTATCAGGCTGACCAACAATATACGTACGCAGTTATGTGGAAACGGAGACCTGAGCTTGTTACAGTTCATAATGTTATGCTGAGTGCACTAGCTTACAGGGGCAATCTCGATAGTGGAGACTAAATCAACTCTGGTTTTGTGACTGAATATGGAAAATATATAATATTAAAAAGTTATAATATTGTACTCATGGTTGAGGTAGGCGCTTCTCCAGGCGGACTGGGTTTAATGGTGTGTGGTGGTCTGTCTGGACGGAGTCACATTTTTTTTTTAATGTCATAACCAGTACGTAACAATTACTGTGTGTAATTTCCACTCTCAAAGTTGTCCCTTGAAGCTACATGCACTCATTTGTATAATGTATTATATACCGTCAATACACAACAATATATCAATACAGTGATACATATACAGTCAGGTCACATTACGGCAACAAGTTTCGACCGTAAACGGTCATCTTCAGGCCAATAGAGAACATTTTTAAGGTACAATAATGTGAACACTCAGTGGGATCCCATTTCGTTTACAGTAAAAGTTAAAATAACGTATGAAGAGATTCTTATTTATATCTGTTGGCCTGAAGATGACCGTTTACGGTCGAAACATGTTACCGTAACGTGACCTGTCTGTATATATAATATCACTGTACCGATATATTGTTGTGTATTGACGGTATGTAATACATTATACAAATTTGTTACTACGCAACGGGATGGCCTCTGTCAAATACACGTTATAAACCTTAACACGCTCAGATCTCAGTTTCCATATAACTGTGTACGTATATTGTTGGTCAACCTGATAATGGTCTGTCAGGCCGAAACGTGTCTTCGAATTAGCACAGCGGTAAACAACTGTCATGATTAGCTGAAATTCTCGCTGATCTGATGCGTTCGAAGTCTGTAGCGGGTGAAGCCGATAATGGTCACAGAACTGGCAGTAAACCGGGTCTCTTTGTCACTTTGTCCACCACAGATCTGACACGAACTGGCTTGGGTCAAACCCGGGCCTCCGCAGTGAGAGGCGAGCGATTGCATTACATAGTGTGGTGCCTGGCGTCTGTACAGTTTCACTTTCATGTTGCCATGACAGCACCCGGTCTGTGACGTCATTTGTTTTAAATGCTTTGTGTATGATGAGAACTCTCCGCGCATATTTATTGGCAAGGATTCTGTGCTGTTATTTACGTGAAATGAACGTCATCCGGTCAAGGCCAACTACAGGAATCTCGCTACCTGGTGGAGTTAACGCCAGATATGAGGTTATTACCGCCGTGTCTAAAGACAATACCTTCTGGGGTATGATGTCTAGTTTGGTACATGGCTGCTAACGTTCCGAAGGAATTTGCGGTCTCCATCATCAGGGTAGAAGAATGAGTCGCGAGTGACAAAACGCATCAGTTTTGTAGACAAGTACAGACGTTTCGGAAGACGGTAAAGGTAAAGGTAAAGCAGTTCTATTACAGGCCTGGAGTGGCCCAGAGGTTTCCTGGAAGTTAAGGTTTTCAAATTTCATGACAACAGCACAGGATGGTGGTAAGATTGTCAACCTTGCGCTCCGGCCGCATTTACCCCCAGGAAATGCTCCTGGTACTTATTTCTATTAGAGGCTGAATCGACCCCAGGGCCGTAGTGCGATCGGAAGGATTTTATGTCAATGAAAAATTCCAGTGACACCAGCTGGGATCAAACCAGCGACCTTCCGATTTGTAGCACAGCACCTTAACCACTGTGCCACCGAGGTCCCTCTTTCAGAAGACAGTGCAGTCTTTTTATCGTGAGGGAATGCTGGAGTATTGCCTACTACCTTCTACTATTGGAGTAGGAAATCGTGCTTTGAGTTCTGCAGGGACCGCTTTGTTATATACAGGGTCACCATTTTATCTGACAGTGTTTGTCGGATAAAATAATGACTCTGTATATTTATACGAACTTCATGGTTGATGTGAGATGCCCGGTATTGACGTAGCTCTTCCTGTTTGCCTTGCAGGTAAGATGTCCCCAGTTGCTGTTCAGATACTCCGAATCCTCGAACACTTTTCTGCCCCGGAGCCACATAGTGTGTCCAGTGGGCCTGAGGAAACACCAGACAGTTCACGTGAGTTTCAGCGTATTTCCAAGTCAAGGCTCTTTTTAGAACACTCAAAACCTTGTTCACTGTGAAATTTTTAAAAGCGTGTGCGTTTGTTGCTAACTTGTTTTCAGCATTGTTATCCGAAGAGAACTGCACTCTTCTGGGTTGTTACGCAGCGAATATTAGTAATTCCTGGCCGACGTTTCGGGAAAACCTATCGGTCCCATCTTCAAGTATCAACCCTACAAAATGGGACCGATAAGTTGTCCGGAAAGGACAGCCCTTGAAGATGGAACCGATAGGTTGTCCCGAAACGTCGGTAATGAATTACTACTACTTGCTGCGTAGTAGCGGAAGCCCGAAATCACGCGATGACCTCCGAACTTTGTACGGACTTGTCCAGTTTTGGGTCCTGAAGGTGATGACTGTAAATGCTATTGTCCTTTGAGATGTGACGCCATGTTTCTTGGTAGATATGTGCTAACGTTCTGCAGGTTTCCATTTTAAACAGTTACGGTTCTGTCTGACTTCCTACATCGTTTAGTGCCCCAAATTCCGCACAGTCTTACTAGCCAGGTGGCAGGTCGCAGTTGAAGACCCTAACCTAATAACTGATCATGTGATAATGTGCAGTGTGGTCAGGGCTGTCGCTGAGTTCGGAGCTGTGGTGGTTTGGTGATTGGCAGGGGACAGTTGAAGTACTAGGAGAGAGACCTGCCACACTGCCACTTTGTCGACAGTTAAGCCCACAGTCCAGTTACGGACAAAGAAAATGTTCTTTGCGCTTGATCGTGCCCCTGCCGTGTCTTGACCGCGATCGCTTCCTTGGACGCTACTGTTGCCACACGTCGGCTGCTGACGGGATCGCGGCAGCTCGTGCAGTGGCTTCATCTTACATCAAGTTCCCCGCGTCTATACCCGAAGCTTCGCAGCGAGAAGCCAGCGTAATAGCGTTACAAGCGGTTAAGTTTTCGTTATAGGTAGAGTTGCGTTAAAAACCTGCCCCGTTTAAGAGGGTTTCTGCATGCGGCTGTGCGTGGTAGTTCATGTGCGGTGTTGAGTTTCTCATTTCAGTTTACATCTTTCGCTTCTTGCACGAAGAGTAAAGGGTGAAGATGTGGGAAGGTCGAGGAGTTGAGGAATGTGACGCCGTGTACGGCTTTTGGAGAAATATATATGCCGAAACATTCGTAAGCGTCGGCCAGACTAGATGGCGTCTCGCTTGCTTAACTTACTTAACTTACTTAACTTACTCCATGGAGCAGAGTCCTTCTTGAGAAGCTGGCCGGATCTCAGCTGAAGTTCCCCGCATTTTGTGGAACCCGAATGTTCATTACCGCATTCACAAGTACCCACCACCTGTCCCTACCCTGAGCCAGCTCGATCCAATCCATACATCCACATCCCACTTCCTGAAGATCCATCTTAGAATTATCCTTCCATCTACGCCTGGGTCTTCCACGTGGTTTTTATTTCCCTTAGATTTCCCCACCAAAACTTTACATAAACCTCTCCTCTCCCCATACGTGCTACATGCCTCGCCAATCTCATTCACTGTACTTCAAGAATACGGACGGTAATTGTCTTTGGTGCATTCTTTTTTATGGTGTCTTTTTTTTATTTACTGACACTGTCAGTAGCTCGAAATGGTGAGATGGTTTGTCAGTAATAAATCGAGTTCATACCGCGATACATATTGATTATGCTAGGGGAAGGATGAATCGAAAGGATACGAAAGGAACCGCCGCGGTGTAGAGTTACCACCAGGGGCCAGCGGGTCTTCGCCTCAATAGCAGAAGTACAGATTGCACCGCGACGCTCGCGACGGATGTCTTGTCAGTGTGCTGAAGGTCATTTCTATGTGTGGTCGCCAGGCAACCGTCCAGCAGTAGTTGACAGCGGTTGTTAGGATTAATTATCGCAAAGAGAGGAACCGAGCGCATTCGGCGACACGCAGCCGGTGAGTGTCGGTGCTTCTTTCAAAATTATGTGGCGCCATGTGAGGCCGGTGTGGGTAGCGACGCTTGGCGCCAGCTGTTTTGACAGATGCTTCGCGGATAGACTGCCACCGCAGCTGCAGACCTTTTGAGAAGTGAAGAAGGCAGTCCTTGCTGTAGTCGAATACCATTTTCTTATAATATATAGCAAATTCAACGAATGCACTTTGGTAAAATATATTTTATTACATATTGGTATTCAGCTACGTGGTTTTCTTTCGTACTGGACACTATGAACAAGGTGGATGAAAGAAACTGATACAATATACAATAGCCAAACATTGTTGGTACAACAGAGAGAGTGACTGTTGGCGTTAGTGGCGGGCAGGTCGGTACCCTCCGTCTTATACAGAGTGAGTCTCTCGCTAGAGGCCCCAAACTATTGTCTATGTATACAGTCGAACAGCGCGAGTTTCTCGTTCGTAAATACTGGCAAACAGGTTCATTTAAAGCATGCCAGACGGCATTTCGAACGGAATTTGGTGAAAGATGTCTATCATCAAAGTGTTGCACCCAGAAATTGGTTAAAAAGTTAGAGACAAGGGGAAGCCGATCTAACGCCTGCCGACTTCTTTCTTTGGGGCCTATTGAAGGACAACGTGTACAAAAATACACCCCGCACAATCGAACAACTCAAAGACGCTATACCCCAAGAGATTCAAGCCGTCAACGTCGACATTTTGGAAAAAGTATTCCAGAATTTGGAGAAACGCATTCAAGTGTGCTTGGATGTGAAAGGGGACTAGTTTCAGCATCGATTATGAGCAGGTCCTGTTTTGCATCCTTCCCGGTATGTGTATATAAATTTTCAAGTCATTATCTCAATAACATAATTTTTTATAGACAATAGTTTGGGGCCTCTAGCAAGAGACTCACCCTGTATTTAAACTGTCAACGTATGTTCAAGGACCTTTGATGATGGGTAGGAGGGGTTGTGTACAGAGAGAGAGATTCAAACGAGGAAACGGTTAACAGCAAATAAGGTAATTGGGTGACTGGCGTTGGCAGTCGAGTAAGAGAGCATTGCGAGAAAGGTGCTGTATAGCGTAAAAGGTAAATCAACCCCATTACAGGCCCCAGGTGCCCAGAGGGTTCCATGAAGTTAAGGTTCCCAGATTACGTGACAATGACACAGGATGGTGGTAAGGTTGTCAGCCCTACGCACCGGCCGCTTTTACCCCCAGGAACTACTCCTGGTACTCATTTCTATTAGAGGCTGAGTCGACCCCAGGGGCCAACGACCTTCCGATTTGTAGCGCAGCGCCTTAACCACTGTGCTACCGCGGTCCACCGGTGAATAGAATGGTCACCGAAAACAGAAATGTTATTGGTTCTGGAGGGAAGTGACGATTGTTTTCATGTGTTAGAATATGATTTTTATTTGACTGAATAGACAAGAGTAGAGTTTGCACCTCAGATATAAATAAATAATTGCATACATAAACAAATAGTGAAGACTGTGTGGAGCCGATGAACCCCCCACCCGTATCCCGTAAGAAGTTTCACCTACCGCAACGAGGAAGTCAGGGCAAACGAGGTACAAAGGGTGATCGTGTACAATACATGACACTGTTGATCTACATGAGGTAAAACCACTTGATGTTGCGGTTAATTAAAGTTATCTAGATTAACATTGTAATGCATATTGTATTGTGTTAGTATTCCTTGAGCCACCTTCCTGATGGTCGCCAGTACGACAAAAAAAAACATGTCGCTGAATGTCAGTACGTAATAAAATGTGTTTTACCGAAGAGCATTTGTTGATTTACTGTATATTGTGATTTAGTGCACGGCTCTGGAACGTATTACACCTATCTTCTTCCTCTTCTTCTTTTTCTTCCTCTTCTTTTTCTTCCTCTTCTTTTTCTTCCTCTTCCTCTTCTTCTCCCTCTTCCTCTTCTTCCTCCTCTTCCTCTTCTTCCTCCTCCTCCTCTTCCTCTTCTTCTTTTTTTGAAATTTACGGCTTTGATCATTCGGTCCATTCCGTCGTTGAATGAAAGGGATCCTTCTAATTTTGGGTCTCCCAACGTTTCTTCTTCCCCTGGGTTTGTACGTTATCCATGGTAATCGTCTGTCCTGCCTACAGCTAGTTCTGTAAGTTTGTCTTGCCGAACGCAGAAGCGCGATGTCTTCCAGCTGAGTCATGCGTCGCCATGGCGCTTTTGATGTGGCTGCCAGACATTGCGGCGGGGAACCGAAAGTGGCGCAGTGTGCCGGGGTTGGATGCAGGTTGCGGTGTTATGTCGCAGGAGGAGCGCCATAACCCTTGTGTGGTTATACATGAAAATTTTGAAGCCAAGTGTTTATTATATGTACCACCAGTGTTTATTATATGTACCACCAGTTCTAACATTCAACAATTCTGCGTTCTGCCCACACAGTGTATTTATGTGTTTTGTGTGGATCTGAGAACAAACAGCGATTATTTCCCTATACAGCATTAACTGACCGGTTTTTATAACCGAGACTGTGAGTGTTTACTGCGCGGTACGGACTGGGTGTTTATATACAATGTAGGTTAAATTCTGGTGTAGCCCAGTTTTTGAAACAGCGCTGTAACTCCAAACACCCCTACACAGAAATCGCAGTAGGCTGTAAAATGACAATAGACTCTTCATGTCATCAGAAGTCCCGTGTGAGCAGTGTCTCTCATAAGGCCACTGTCACCAGAGGGCTTTCCGAAGTATTCAGTTCGCAGGCAGTATCAAACTAGTCCGTCAATTACTGAAGCGTTGATCTTCCCCGCTGATGCCACTGGTTGAACGCGAAATGGCTGTAGTGTCGCAGTACTGAGATGCTGACAACACGGAAGAAGCACAGAATTCCTGTGTTGGCCTGTAAGTATGGCGAGCACAGCCCCACCCAATTCCCCGTGTATAAGCGCAGGACCCAGCAGTAGTACTTTGGAACTTGTGTATTTGCACGCGATTATTGGTAGTGGTCCTCGCGCCCGACGTGCTGATCTTTCGTGCATTGTGTGTTTGTGTAATTAATTGTGCATGTTAGTTACCTACAGCTGTCGTTGAGTGAATTTGACGGGTGCTGCTGCCAGCTTTAGCATCTCGCCCGCAGTGCCATCAGCGGTCTCTTTCCCCCAGGTTTCTCCACCTAAACCTCTATGCGTTTTTCATTTTCCGACGCGTGCCATATGCCCCGCCCATCTCATCGTCCTTAATTTCATCTCCCGAATCCTTTTTGTTTGGAAAAGTCGGACGAATCGAGAACTAGAAGAGATGAGCAAATGAGAAAATATAGTAAAATGGATAAAAGGGCAAAGGATAAGCTGGTTAGGACACCTAGAGAGAATAGAGGAGGATAGGATGCCCAAAAAAGAGGAAGTAGAAAGAGATCTTCAAGTGCTGGGAGTGAGAAGATGGAAGGAGTTGGTGGCAGATAGGAAAAAATGGAAGGACATTGTTCGACAGGCCAAAGCCCACAGTGGGCTGTAGTGCCAATGGAAGAAGAAGAAGAAGAAGAAGAAGAAGAAGAAG
>Ga0123354_10016588_pt1 | contig 11543 bp, 6 predicted proteins | sample TergutLab28metaG_2_FD_97872 | JGI IMG/M metagenome (GOLD analysis project Ga0123354, IMG submission 97872) | Labiotermes labralis P4 segment gut microbial communities from Petit-Saut dam, French Guiana - Lab288 P4 | ecosystem: Host-associated > Arthropoda: Insects > Digestive system > Gut ... | reverse complement strand
TCTCATCCACGATACCATTAAGTCAGTTCCGTCTCATCCACGATACCATTAAGTCAGTTCCGTCTCATCCACGATACCATTAAGTCAGTTCCGTCTCATCCACGATACCAGCCTGCAGCAGTATTGGCTGACAATACTTGAAGCTGAGTGTACAGTTATGTGCCCCTGATGATGGGCGGAGGGACCGCCTGAAACATGTAGAGCGTTTCAGAAATAATCAAAATAGTTGCATCTTGTTGGTTGTAATTAAAATTTAAATTAAGACACCAAACCTCTACGTGCGCCATTTAGGCGCGTTTACGAAACTCCGTGAAGCAATTACTAACTACATCATATCTTTCCCTACATCTGTCCATCCGCCCGTCCATCCGTCCTTTCCTTCAGTGTGTCCGCATTGAAAAACTCGACTCCCACCGGTCAGATTTTCATTAAATTTTATATCTGAGTGTTTTTCAGAACTGGATCGAGAAAATTCAGTTTTCTTTAAAATCGGACAAAAAACGGGTACTTCACCTGAACACCAATACACATTTTTTTATCGTTTCGCGCTAAGTTCTTCTTAGAATTAGAAATGTTTCAAGCAGGCGTTTTAGAGAAAATCAAAACACACAGTTTATGTTCAGTAACTTTTTTCGAAAATCTTGATGTTTACCAAATAATGTGGAAAAATACTGTAGAGCGGGGCAGGCAACATTAAAATATGGCGCGTGCCCATCGCATGGCTACAAATGCAAACTCTCCTAATATGTAACACTTACTACTTTTCCACAGCAACGATGGTTGCACGAACGCACTTCAATATTACGTTATACGTAGATTGTCTATCTTTTTTTTAAAATCAAAATACACAAAACCGCGTTTTTAACAAACATAAAATATTAATATATTTGCATTCACCATGCATACTTCTATTATTTCGTGCAGTTCTCTAGACGAAGCCAGGAATCAGAAATGCCGTCCACAGAAGAAAGTGACAGGATTTAATTCGGTTTGCAGAATTTTGTTGTTGCTGTTGTAAATACTGTTTTTAATAAAAAAGGATACTGTTTGTGTTTTCATGAAACATTCAAAACATTCTTACGACGGCCTGTAGACCGTCCATACCCACTAAGTATTTTAGTGACATTTTCATATGTGCCATATAAATGCCAGAATATTATAACCAAATATGGCGTGCAGCATTTATCGCAAATTTTTTCGTGGTTCTTAATTTTGATGGGCCTACAATGGAAAAGATTTGGGCAATTAATGATATACCAAAGCCGCTTTCGGAGCTAAGAACCTTTGCCTTCCCAATTCCAATGTTTAGGACCGTAGCCTATTTAACTCACATGACCAAGCCTATGCAACACAGTCTTTATGAGCAGTGAACAGCCGGTTTGTTGTCAACAGCTGTTCGTTTGTGGATACGAAATGAACATAGCTGTATTCTGTAAGGCCAGAACAGTCTAACAGTAAATAATTCATTACTGTATAAACAGAGATAAAGAAAGTGAACTTTGTGTCCTGTGTCCTTTAGAGTGATTTTATCATTACGAAATCAAATATTTCATCTGCTATCAATGTGCTTCCTCCGTGTAGTCATTTTGAATTCGGGTGGAGAAATCTACCCCATATATCTGAAGTGGAAACAAATCGATAATTTCGTTTTTGATTATCGGTAGCTAGTAAACCCGGAAACTTGTTCTAAATTTGAAATCCTTCTTCCTGTATCTACCCCTCGTAATCTAAGGTTCATTTCCCCTATGTGCGACGAATTTGATTTCCGTTCCAAGATCTTGTTAGCTGTGTATATTTCCCTCTCTTCCTCCCACAGCCGACAAGCTTAAATCGTCCGAGTTCAAACAAAACTTACACTATATTCCGTGCTTTAAAATGTGTGATACGTTTAATTGGGGTATTTAGAAACGAAACAGAAGTTTAATCTAACTTTCCAGTTTCGTTCTTCATGTTTCAGCAAACATCCAGTGATAAACACTTCGCTACGTGATTTCCAAAAAAATAAGGTCTTTGTAACGGTAACTTAGCGACAACAGAGCCCCCCTTGACAAGCTTTCATTCCCTCAGCTGCTCAAGAAATTTCCGGTATTTTATGTAACCGAAGGCTCATTACCATGTTAACAAAATCCCAAGATATTCCTCCAATCGGAACCCTGTGTGATGTTTCTATCGTTCTAGTTCTTTGGGTGTTCCATAAAGCATCCTGCGCAGCGTAAATGGTACCTACATTGTTATGGGATTTTGCGCAGAGTAAATTTTAGTTTTTCGCTGACGTTTCAAGACAACCTGTCGGTCCCATATGGCCGATAGGTTTTCTCAAAACGTCGGCAACAGACTACAATCTACACTGCCTAAAATTCCGGAAGAATCCGCATCTCATTCTACTTCTTGTTTACTCGTAATTTGATGTCCTTGGAAGTGTCTCACGCAACTCAAACTGATGAAGAAATAGCTGACAATCGTTCGCGACGGCGTATTCAATATATTCCTAACTATCCTTCGTAACCTGGGGATTTCTTCCCCATTCGCAACCTGAAGAAGCGCCATTTTGTGCTGACAGGGATTCGCGATTCGCTTAATGTCGAGATAATTCCATGCAAATACTTTGCCATATTTTAGACGCTTCCTCAAAACTTTTTACCTTCGCCAGGTATGTCCACTTGTCCTCCCTCATGAATTGCTGCACACACGTTACTGTAAATTCCTGTATCAATAAATGATCAATTTGCATGAACGTATAACTGTAAATTAAGTGAAATATTTGAATACATTTACTGCCATCCAATTTACTTATCAAAATTACAAGCTTTTTCTTTTAAATCCTGACCCTACTCTTTTTTTCATACTGACTTTGTACAATACTGGAATTCGAAGTGATTTTCGAAAGCGAAAAAACATGGAGAAATTAGAAGTTTGTGCCATTATATACTTGAAGACTGTGCTAGAAGTTTTGCCAAAGTAAGCCCTCTTCTTTTAAAATATTCAGAAGACAGTGTACAACAGGACAATAAAATATTCAGAAGACAGTGTAAAACAGGACAATAAAATATTCAGAAGACAGTGTAAAACAGGGCAATAAAATATTCAGAAGACAGTGTAAAACAGGACAATAAAATATTCAGAAGACAGTGTACAACAGGACAATAAAAACGAAAGAAACTACAGGTAGAATTAAAAATCCTGTGCTTTCCAGGCTGATTGTAGGATTTCTAAAATAGTAAAATTCAACCACATATTTGATTTAATTCTTTAGAGCCCAGTGGTCACCATAGAAGTAATATTAAAATGGATTTTGTAGACGCGGAAGGTGATAGTGAGAGCTGGGTTTATCCGACAAAGGAGAGGTTTCAAGTTGCATAGAAGGACAGACATTCATTAAATAGCTTAACAGGTCAGAGCATACCCCAAAGTGCTTGCTCCGTTAAGTCGATTAGTTAGTTTGTTAACCACTTACTGACAGAGTAATTCTTTACAAATTATAAGATGTTTGCTGTTTTTTCGTACACCTTGATGAGGTGAAAGTAACGACATGGAAGTTTATATCTATGGTGGAGCGGAGTTATAGATCCGTTTATTCTTAAGCGTTGCACCTAAACGGATGTGAGAAACCAGCCTTACGCCCTGGAGAAGGCGCCAACCCCAATATTTATTGAATAGGATGCTTTGGTGGAGAGGAAAATCTATGCCCAATAGCGAATCGAAGCTCTAAACCCCCAACAGTCCAGACAGAAGCCTTATTATGCCGTCTTCAGGTGTTATGGCACAGTCCCTGTGTTCACAGATGTTTCCTTATATCCAGGCACTTCTAACATGTTGTGTTTGTCATAAGTTAGATTGTAAAAAATGGATCCACTTAGAAAAATGATTGCTTACATTTTCTGCTGCTAACACGTGGTTGATACTTCAGATGAATCTCCAGCTGATTTATACAGTACCACATTATTTTCTGTAGTTCGTAGCGACGCTATGCTTGACAGCTTTAGAAAGTTACGCGAGAATAAATTGACTTCAAACTTTTGTTTACTTTACGAAACTTCCAACAAAAAGTTATTGTTCTGGAAAGTGTCTCTCTACGCTTAAATTCATAGCACGTTGTAGTGGCTGGTGATATGTAAATGTGCTAGCGCCAACGAAATATACGGGCCAGTTTCTATGATAGATACGAACTGTGGCCGAGTTCTCTCTATTCAACATTACACGCTTCATAAATCGCAACTTAAATAGTGGGTTGAAGAAATCCAACAAGATGCTACAGTACGCAGATATTTATTTACTGCTAAATTACTCTACATGTTTCGGGCGTCCATCGCGCCCATCATCAGTACTACATAAAACTGTAGTTGCAGCTTCTGGTACAGACCATACTGTCTGGGGAGCAAGCTTCTTCAGTCCTTATTTGGTCACGTTTGAGGAAGCTTGCTCCCCAGACAGTATGGTCTGTACCAGAAGCTGCAACTACAGTTTTATCTACTCCTAATGATTGGCGCGATGGACGCCCGAAACATGTAGAGTAATTTAGCAGTAAATAAATATCTGCGTACTGTAGCATTTCGTTGGATTTCTTCAACCTAGAATTACGATGCACGGAACCACGAATATAAATTGCAATTTGAAATTACTTAAAGTATACCTGTGTGAATTTAACAGTATTGGTAAGACATTACATGAAATGAATTACAGTATTTATATCATAGTTAAAATTTCTTTTCGTCACTAAATGTATTTCTCCGTGTCGTATTTACGATTTCCTAGCAAGGAGAGATTTCTCCGTAAATAACGAAAGAACAAGACTCTCATCCTTAATTTGCTTTCGATAGGATACTGAAATGTAAACTTCATTTAGTACCACAACATTTGGGGAGATTTATCTCAGTAATTGACCAACTTGATGCACAAAATTTTTGTTTTACAATAAGTTTTATTTCATGCCTCTACATGTTTCGAGCACATGTGCTCATCGGCAGGAGATCGAAATTGCATTACACAGCCTCTGGTATCATCACACCTATAGGTGGCCGTCTCGTGCACGAGGCATGAAATAAACTTATTGTAAAACAAATATTTTGTGCATCAAGTTGGTTAATTACTGAGATAAATATACTGAGATGCACGGTCAGCAAAACGTCAAAACTTGGGGAGATGCTTTGTTTATCAAACTAGCACGATACGTATTCAGTAAAACAAGTCTGATATAGTGCCTAGTGTTAGGAAATGAAACTATTTTCCACTGTACAACACTGCAGTTATGTAACTATACACGGAATATATAAAGAACACAATACGGAGGAACTAGATAAAATACGTCTTCCAAAGCAAAAATTAATTAGATTTATTTCATTTCAAATATGTATTTACCCAACATGTTACGATTCGAATAATGAATTTTTATCAGGGGTGTATTCGTAATTCTTTAATGTGTAAAGGAATTCATATTCCACGCCATAGAGATCTTATAGTAATTTTTATTATCTAATAACCATTCCGCACTCCGACGGATCTCAGTGGCCGCGCGGTCGAAGGTGTGGGTCTGCGGCCGCTCGCTTGCTAGGACTGCAGATTCGAATCCCGCCGGCGAAATGGATGTCTGTGTCTCTTGTGAGTGTTTTGTGTTGTCAGGTAGAGGTATCTGCGACGTGTCAATCACTCGTCCAGAAGACTCCTACGGAGTGTCGTATGTCTGAGGATCATCGTGGACCCTCAACAAAGAGGAGGTTCTGGCCCGCTAGTAGCTGTCGTGTCACGAAAAAGTATGAAATTCTGCACTTTGAATGCAGTCACAACGGTACAAACACTTTTTTTGGCATGTGGAATGTTAGATGTTTTAATTAAATTAGAAGAGACAAACAAGAAAGGAACTTCGCCTGTCGCTTCTTTTAAATTGCAGAACTTGCGGGAAGGGAATAAAGTAAGTGCATAAAGCTACCAACATTTGGACGCCACACGTGGAATGTCTTGAATAGAAGGTAAATCAGTCCCGTTTCAGGCCTGGAGTGGCCCAGAAGGTTCCAGGAAGTTAAAGTTCCCAGATTTCGCGACAACGGCACAGGATGGTGGTAAGGTTGTCAGCCTTACGCACCGGCCGCCTTTACCCCCCAAAAATACTCCTGCTACTCATTTCTGTTTGAGACTGAGTTGACCCCAGGGCCATAGTGCGATCGGAGGGATTTTATGTCAATGAAAAATCCACTGATACCAGCTGGGATCGAACCAGAAACCTTTCGATTTGTAACACGGCACCTTAACCACTGTGCTACCACGGTACCCGTCTTGAATATAAACAAAATACTAATGGAAATGTGTCCATAGTCTTTCAGAAACTTTACTAAACTGAATGTCGTGACGTATGACCAATTAACAAACAAGTAAACAAAATAATAATATTGGTCTCTCGCATTGCCCAAACTTAACGCGATAGTTGTAATGCTGCATCTGGTATTAAGGCTTATTAAGGTTCATTTACGGCATTGTTCCTCAAACTGGATTCCGTGGAACCCCAGGGTTCCCTTAAGTGGTGTCAGGGTTTCCGAGAGGCGTAATTGCGTAATGGTGGGAGAATTATATTGGCATTTCGAAAATTGTATGTAAGAATTAAAATTCGTGTGGCGACATCAGACGCAAAATATCCCGTCACTGACAGCACGTAGACAAACCATCGCCGCTTCAAACCAGAAGCTTCCGTATGCTAAAGGTACCCACGGTGAGAGTGTCATCTGTTTCGAAACGCTGAACGACGTACCGTTATCTCCAGCTGAGCCGTCAAGACACTTGCCAACAAATCAGGAAGAATATAAAGGCAAAACCGTGGAATTTCTTCAACATTGTTTGGACGAACTAAATAAACAATAGGTGTGGGATCAGTCAATAACACAACAATATCTAAAAAAGATTTTTAATAAAGGATGAAGTAAACTACATGTTTCGGCCTAATGTGGCCATCATTCTATGTGACCTAAATATGTAGTTTACTTCATCCTTTATTAAACATCTTTTTTAGATATTGTTGTGTTATTGACTGATCCCACACCTATTGTTTATATACACACAACGGGGATGGCTCATTTTAGAACTAAATGAAGAATATAAAAAGGTATTCTGTCAAACGGGTGGCTACACCAATGAGAAGGCTTGTGAAGCCTAATTTCAAGTGAGATACCGTATGACAAAGTTTGGAAAAGGGCGAACAATTGCCAAGATTTTCGTAATGCAATGCGTAATAGAATTTGAAACCCTGATTGGTGAAAAATTCAGTAACATTATGAAGAAGATGCCAGTTTCAAACGATACTGTTTCTAGGGGAATTCATGAAATTAGCACGGAGATTGAAAAAGAAGTTACCTAGGGTATAAAGTGTACTTGACGCTACGCAATACAACTTGAGGAAACATTGGACTTTGCCGAAATAGCAGCGCCTCTTGCTGTCGGCCGGTACATAAATAAAAACTCATTCGAAGATGAAATGTTGTTTTTTCAAACCCCCCAAAACTCGGACTACTGGAGAACATATTTTTAACTTGGATGGATTTTATCTGAAAGGAGATTGCCTACCGTGGGAGAAATGCACCGATATCTGTACTGCTGGTGCGAAGTCAATGACAGGAAAACACTGTGTATTTATTGCTTGTTTTAAGAGGATATTACCTGAAATCGGAATTAGCTGCTGCACAACACACGGGCATGTACTGCTAGTGGGAAAAAAATAATCACTTGAGGTTTGAAAAATGTCGTCAGTAGGTGTATGAAAATAGTGAATTTCATTAAATAGAAGCCTATGAATTCACGTTTTTTCACCGCGCTTTTTGAAGAAATGGAAAGCCTGTTCAAGACTTTTACTTCACACAGAACTAAATGGTTGTCTCGGGGCAAAGTTCAGGTCCGTCACTTCACCATCTGAAACGAAGTCACGTTGTTTCTAAGTGAACTAACGTGGAATAGCAACTTGATTCAACAAGGTAATTTTATTGTTGTATTCTTAGCTCGACATGTTTCGGGTACATACGCCCATCATCAGAAGCATTAGATGTTAAGTTGCAGTATATGGTTTTCTGCACAGAGTTTTTGGATGGGTGGTGGTCTTGAGAGCCGCTGCGTAGGTCGTGTGTATGGTGCGGATGGTGTCGTGCAGCATATGCTGCAACTCAACATCTAATTCTCCTGATTATGGCCGTATGTACCCGAAACATGTCGAGCTAAGAATACATCAATAAAATTACCTTGTTGCATCAAGTTGGCATTTCACATTATTTCATGAGGAAGATGCACGTTCAAACAACCCTCAAGTTTCTAAATGAACGTTTATTTCGCCTATCTTCACGAACGCGATTCCGAGTGATTGCAGTGTCGCTCTTATCTCGCCGATTCCTTTCACTTCAGGGTACATCTGTGACAGTATTTTCATCTTATGAAAGAAATGAAGCAAGGTTGAAGAGGTCTTGTGTGCAGAATGAAATTATTGATTGCTTCCTTACATTTCTTTCTTTCTTTCTTTCTTTTTTTTTTGTCGGAATCGGAAACTCCTCTTTCATACAGAAATTTCTTCAGAAATATCAGAACATCTAAAAATTCTACAAGCGTCAATCAGAGAATATTTCCCATCTGCAAGAAACGATGTGAGCTGGCTCGAATATCCGTTCTCAGCCTCGACGGAGTATCTGGACCGACAACGCACAGAAGTCGAACACCTTGCTGACATGGCGCCTGACGGAAACCTAATAGACATTTTAAAAACCGAGAGACTCTGTCTGAATTTTGGTCTCTGCGTAGAAGGGAATACCCAGAAATTGCAGATCATACTGTTCAACAGCTACTGTATTTTGTTTCAGCATACCCCTCTGAGACAGCATTGTCGGAACAGGCCTTCACTGCGAACAATCAAAGAAGCAGACTTGATCCTTAAGCACTCGTGCCGGTCCAGTTATCTTATGTCAAACCTGACTTTAGAAACTGATACCTGAAAAGCAAGCACGTCCATATCACTAGCTATATGCACAGTTTAATGGGGAGAGTAAAATGAAAGATCAGTTTTAATTATGGTGGTCCTAAATATCGTGCTTTGAAAAAATTTGTTTCTGGCAATCATGATGTGTATGATTTCGATTTTTTTATTTCATGATGATCTTAATTTTTTATTTTCTGAAATGTCGTTAAATTGCATAGAAAGTAAAAATAAAGTTGATTTATTCTTATGTTTATTGGACCTACATCATGTTGATAGTTGAATAAAGATGGACCAACTTGATGTCACTTGCTTTATTATTTCATTATTTAATGCTCAACATGTTTCGGATGTTAATACATCCATCCTCAGGAGCTTGCGACATATTTGTTGAGGTATTTCATGGATTGTATTGCTCTGGTTCGATGTGTGTTGGTGTTACGGTGTGGTTTGGCTGGGGTGACTGTGCTTCAGTCTGCATCCGGATACCACACCACCCCAGCCAAACCACAATGTAACAGCAACACGCATCGTACCAGAGCAATACAACCCATGAAATAACTCAACAAATATGTCGCAAGTTCCTGAGGATGGATGTATTAATATCCGAAATATGTTGAGCTTCAAGTAATGAAATACATCAAGTTGGTCTCTCTTTATTCAACAGTTGATTTAATTTTTACAGGTACATAAAAGATAAACGCCAGTGTTTTATTTTATTTTACGTTCAGGTAACCCATCATCGTGATAAATTCTTATAATAAAACCAACTAGATGCAGTAATTTCTAAAATTAATTTTTGCAATAAAACTCTACATGTTTCGGACAGTTCATGTGTCCATCATCAGGAATTTTTCACTATACACACAGCATTGGTATATGTCATACAGGTTTGCTGACAGCTTGCGGTCAGGCTGTCAGCAAACCTGTATGTATTGCTGTGTGTAAAGTGAAAAACTCCTGATGATAGACAGAGAAACTGACCGAAACATATATAGTTTTATTCCAAAAATAAATTTGAGAAATTAGTGCATTTAGTTGGTTTCATTATAAGAATATTTCATTTTATATTTGACTTATTGTGGACAGGTAGGAATTCCTCAGTGAGTTCTGTAGCTTTTGCAGGGTCCCGTGAGCTAAAGTAGATTGAGTAACGTGGATTTATAGCTTTATGTTATATAGTCGGCTAACCTACAGTTTCCGGGCAGCCTGTTATTTTGTTAAGTCACGGAGCCTGTTTGTTACAGGAGATACGGGTTCTGAAAGCTGTTTACATGCGTAAGAAATGCAAATGTAGATTGGAGTAATCCAATATTGAAGGTATCGCTTTCTCGTATCCCTTCTAGCAATGCAAGGTGAATGGGGCCCCTGAGGCTGTGTTCATATTGCTAATGTGATGAGCGGGTAACAGCAATACCCGGGGCAACATGCAGGTTGATCGAATATGTAAAAATTGCTGTAATATGTTGTACCATCGCTGCACTAAGGATATGTTAACCGGCTTTTATTAACATGAATTGGGATATTGCGCAGTTAGGAAAGCCGAATCCATAGCTTGGCAGTTTTACTGCTGTTAAGCGGTATTCATGTCAGTTTCACAAATATGATTCAGAGATGTATGAATGATTCTATTCCTTTGCTTTTCGAGATAACGAAATTGTGGAAGAAATCGAAGTGCGAACTTTGAAGTCAGTGAGTAATGACATTTGCTAAATTAGACGCTTATCCGGTTTTGTACGTTAGGAGATCTCGCCAACAGGTATGTAGGAGGCGTTGCTTACAGCCACGTTTCTGTAAGGTACATAGTACTTAGTTTGAACGTTAATGTTCAATTGGAGATATGCAATTCTTGAGTAGTACTTGCTTTTTGAGCTAGGCTACATCTTATTCTAATTTCCCTGTTATATGTTTATAATTTTTGGCACAAAATGTACAGAGTGAATCGGTTTAGGGATAAGTTCCATTTTTGATTTGACGTTCAGATGACCGTGCATCGTGATAAATTCTTATAATAAAACCAACTAGATGCACTAATTTCTCAAATTTGTTTAGATATTTATTCCAAAAATAAATTTGAGAAATTAATGCATCTAGTTGGTTTTATTATAAGAAATCTATTTTTAATTTCATTTGTATATTTTATTTAATATTAATTTATTATTATTATTGATTAGTTGATTTTCAAATTAAAGTGTCTGTATGTGCCTAGTAACACCAAGTTCTTGTCTCAGTGCACATGCAGCATACTGCTAACGGCTACAGATTATCAGTGCTGTTTACTATGATTTGAAAGTTTATTGTCCTATCCGTGATATTTATGGCCTTTCGGTTCTACATAGCCTGATTCTTGTAGAGAGGATAATATTAAAACTGATCTTAAAGTTAATATGCGATTTTTTACACATTAAAACATTAAAAACGCTCCGACATGTTTCAGTCCTAAGACCATCATCAGTGAGCTATATATTCCTTGCTAAAGTCACACTAGAAATAGTCACAGATTAATTTCGTTGTACAAGTTGGGTGTTGTGGCAGCATGCTGCCACAACACCCAACTTGTAATCTGTGACTATTTCTAGTGTGACTTTAGCAAGGAATATATAGCTCACTG